>OHNQ01000259.1_pt1 | contig 34983 bp, 27 predicted proteins | sample 1569621 | NCBI WGS metagenome assembly OHNQ01 (sample SAMEA3879516, study PRJEB24766) | human gut metagenome | biome: human-associated habitat; feature: feces | place: USA | collected 1985/1987
TTTAAACAATAGCAGTCATAAAAATTGGTTAACTGTATTTTCCTGATTTTGGTTGACTCAGATTAAAGCCTAACCCTTCAAAAAGTTGACCCGGTTGTTGTAATCGCTAAGGAAAGTTGACTGATGAAGCGTTATCCCTTGTAATGGTTGACTGGAGGCCACAGGCCTCCAGTCAACCATTACAAGGGGCAAAGGTAAACTTTTTTTCGGGATTAACCTCATTCAGTTTCATTTTAATCGCTTTTTCCCTGTAGCTGTTCCACCATTTGCGTATCTGTCCGTTACATTGGGCGGCCTTTTCAGGAGTCATCATATCCACGCTCATGTGTGGGCGTCTTTGGTTGTAGAAGGACACAGCCACAGCGACCGCATCCCTCACTTCACTGATGCATGTGAACCTTATCCCTTTCAGAAGCTCGTTTTTGACAGTGGAGTTGACACGCTCCGCCATGGCGTTTTCCCTGGGGTCTCCGTTTTCGGTCATGCTGATCCTTATATGGTGGTCCTGAAGCTTCTTTATATACTCCGCGGATGCGTATTGCACCCCTCTGTCACTGTGATGGATAAGTCGCTTTATCAACTCGGGGTCCATCCCCTCCAGCCGTCCGAGTGCCATTTCAAGCGCATCGCACGTGTATGAGGACTCAAGTGTCGGTCCCACTGCCCAACCGATGATCTCATGACTGTAGGCGTCCATTACAAGGGAGAGATAGCAGAACACATATTCCGTGTCGTTTAACCATATTGGTATATATGTGATGTCGCTGACCCACATCTGGTTGACCGCCGTGGGTATGAAGCTGTATACGAGATTGGGGAACACCGGAAGGCCGTGGGTGGAATCGGTCGTTCTCGGTTTGCGTGCCTTCTTCCTGACCTTCAGGCCATGGCGGTGGATGATATCCTCGAACCGGTCCCTGCCAACACGTTCCATGTCCGGGAAATCCTGCCTGTACATATACCAGAGTTTCATGCCCCCGATACCGGGATCCACACTGCGTATATCCTTGATATATTCAAGGACGAATGACTCCTGCGCCGCCTTGCGGGCCGCCGAATCTCCTTTCTGCTTGTGATATGCCTGCTTACTCACACCAAGCAATCTGCACAGTCTCTTTATCGTGTAGAGTCCGGGGGACTGTGCATGCAGGTTTGTTATTGCCTGGTGCCAGCTTTTTTTCTTATCTGGATATCGAATCTTTTCTCCGCGACATTGATCATCTCCTTATACAGGTCCCTCTCGAGTCGGGCTTCCGTCAGTTCCCTCTCAAGACGGGATATCCTCTCGCTGTCTGTCTCACCGGAAAAAACTGCCTGACATCCGGTCGGCATATTCTCGGGCGCACGCTGTCCTGTGACTCTTTTGGCTTTATTTCTTTTTCCCATTACTTTTGGATCCTTTTCTTCTGCAAAGTTAGTGATCCAATGGTGAATTGTGGTAAATGGAACCGGAAAAATCCGTGAAAGTGCCCGCGCTCCTTTCCCAGAGGTGCGATGCGCTTCCAATACCTGTTGTAAATACTTGCGTTGTTGGTCCTTTGTTGATCCCATAAATTCTTATTTTTATGAGTCAACTTTTTTCAGGGAATGACACATACTATTTTTGCAGTGCTTATATTTTCTTGTGATTTATATCGATAAGTTTTGCCTATCAAAGACAGAAGAAAAACGTTCCTGATCGCTTTTCGCAATTCCCAATTTTGTGACTAATGCTCTCCATTCCTTGACGGCATTCAGTACTTCACTAAAGATTTGCTGAGCAATATGCTTCTGTAGCATATATTCCTCACACGAATTTAACAATTCATTCAAATCCGATTTATTGGTATAGCTGTTGATTAACAGACTTTGATACTCATTCAGCGTTGGATTCATATCGTAAGCCGGAGCCAAAGTCCATCCCTTAGATGTCAGAAGGAAACCATGATTACGAAAATGGTCATCCGTATTACCAATGCAGATATTGAATGCAACTCTGCGATACAGTTCTTGCAGATTATCTTCCACGTTGGTACAGTTCTGAAGTATGAAATCGACAATATCCAGATAGCCATGGCCGGTATTGGCATTATCACCATCATTTAAGCCCAAAAGAGTCATAGCTGAAGCAAAGTGTATGCGTTTACCGTCTTCCTTCCTGTCAAATCGTCGGGAAAGCAATGTATGGTATTTGTCGTTTGTGAAGATTACTCTTGTCTCTGCCGCGTGTATGCCGGCCTTCTTTGCCAATAGGTGTGAGAAATGTTCCCAAAGCCCAGTATCATAATCATCTTTGCGGGACGGAAACTTTGCTATATGCAGAATTTTGTTCTCGTCAATTACGCTTGCCTTTGGACGCGCTCCGCCAAGAGATGAACCAGGTTGTACAAGCTGCTCGATCCAGCGTCTTTCAGGCAGGTGATTCTCCTCTTCACTTTTTTCGATCTCAGAACTGGCAGCAATCAGTTCACGGATATCAGTTAGCGGTGGAATTCTCAGAACTTCACTTGCATTGATATATTCTCCGTCCAAGGAGTCCTTAAAACGGAGCCCACCCATGCGGGAGTAGTCTTCGATTCCGACAAGATAGTCAAAGGATGAAAGACGGCGGACAGGACGCTTCTCCTCTTTCGCCAGAATCTGTTCCCTGCGATTTATCAATGTGCGTCCCCATCTGTCTGGAAGGGCATCAGAAAAACATCCGAAAATATCCTTGCCAGGAGCTGTATATTGCTGCCCTGGATAGTTGTTCAAGTCATCACTCAGAAACAAGTTTCCATAGTCCCTTAGCCAGTCATCACTATAGCAAAATCCATAACTGTCTGAGCCACGAAGTGATTCATAGCTCAGTTCTCCGATCAGCCTTGGCTCTTTAAGCCAATCAAAGTCAGCAAAGACATATAGTCGTTTCATGGCTTATTCTTTTTTAGATGCTCTCTCTCGCTTTTTCAAACTCAAATCCTGTAAAGCCTTTCCCATCGCGTCTTCTTTGGCAAGCAGAAGTATATCATCATCCAGTTGAAGCGCATAGAGAACTCTGAGATAAATGCCGATAGCCACTGTAGGTGCTCCCTTTTCAATCCGGCCAACCGTAAGCGGTGAGCAGGTTGCGCGTTCGGCAACCTGAGCCATGCTGAGATTCCTGCGCAGTCTAGCCAGTTTGATCTGCTCACCCACTATCTGCATCTTCTGCTCTAGTTTTCTTGGCAACTTGGTGCCCATTGTATTTTTCGCCATATTCAACATATCATATAATATGCAAATGTACTACTTTTTATCTATTTAATGATGTATTATAGGTGAAAAATCGCAAAAATAGAAGATATGGTATTTAAGCGGTTCTACACTTTTCCATCAAAACAAAGGCTTAAAACCTACACTTTTCCATGAAATCAGCACCTTTACTTTATCCCCGTACTCATATATACGCCAATTAAAGTAAAGTCAAAATAAGGGAAGAAAAGAAATGGCTCCGCCAAACAGACCAGCCGATTTGCCGAAGTCTACCAATGATACAGTCTGTTTTTTCTTTTGGCTGCAAAATCTTCGTGAGTGCATCTTGCTTTTGTTGACATCAGTTGGTGAAAATCCCACTTATTTTCGTACCTTCGCAACGGATAGAAAACAGGTGGACTTCGGATAGAAAAATGGAGTTTTCCCGTTGGTTCTGATTCAAGTGAAAAGTGCAGCAAAACGGACGGTTTTTGGCCTGAAAAACAAACGAGAAAAGACTTTTCTACCGTTTAAAGCACAACTCTTTCACATTCAGGTTGTTCGGTATGCTGCATCGGTAAGTAAGAAGCGCATACTATCATTGCTGCAATAAAATAGATCGTTTAAAGAAATCACTATGCCCATTATAGAAATATCATCCTTAACAGACTCCGGAGTAGAAATATTCAGTACCCTCACCGAAGCTCAATTACGGAATCGTATCGAGCCTGATAAGGGATTGCTTATTGCAGAAAGCCCCAAAGTTATCCATGTAGCTCTGAATGCTGGTTATGAGCCTTTAGCCCTCTTGTGTGAACAGAAGCATATCACTGGTGATGCGGCTGGCATCATTGAACGTTGTGGTGATATACCTGTCTATACCGGTGAAAGAAAGTTACTTGCCACATTGACCGGATATACACTGACGCGCGGTGTCCTCTGTGCCATGCGTCGTCGGGCACTACCAAGTGTAGAGGAGGTGTGTCGGAAAGCTCGACGGATCGTAGTCATTGAGGGCGTGGTAGACGCTACTAATATCGGAGCCATCTTCCGTTCCGCAGCCGCCTTGGGAATAGATGCTATATTATTAACACGCAATTCTTGTGATCCGTTAAACCGACGTGCAGTCAGGGTTTCGATGGGTTCTGTCTTCCTGATACCATGGACTTGGTTGGACGGTTCTCCCAATGAGTTGCGTAAACAGGGTTTCCGTACAGTCGCTATGGCACTCACGGAGAAATCAATCTCTATCGATAATCCTATCTTAGCAACCGAACCCAAGTTAGCCATCGTAATGGGAACAGAGGGGGATGGTCTTCAAAACGAAACAATCAATGAGGCGGACTATGTAGTCCGCATTCCTATGGCAAACGGTGTCGATTCTCTCAATGTAGCCGCCGCATCCGCTATTGCTTTCTGGCAACTTCGCGTTCAAAATGACACAGATCTGCCACCATCACCGGATGATGTACATATATGATTTTACTTATATTCCTACTCACACCTACAATACGTATTTGCGCCACAGGAACAGCGAGGTAACAACTTTTCCATCAATTCACTTCGAAAGAACTCATACAGTTCTTTATGCATGATGTCATATAGTGCCCTAACCCGTTCTTCCTGCTCATCTTCTACATGAATTCCTCCCTGAAAGGGATCTGTAAAGTTGAAAGAAACGTATTTTCTCACTACACCCTGTATTTCCTTTTGCACTTCCTCTGCTTCCGGACAAAGGGTAATGACATAATCCCACGTCTGTTGGGCATACGTCGCAACATCACAGGGCTTTCTACGCGAAAAGTCATATCCATTTTGTTCCATCACTTGGCAAACAACGTCAGGGACAGAATTTCCAGCCAAAATACCGGCAGTACTAATCTTCATCCCTCTACCGAAGGAGTTCAAAATTTCCTGTGCCATACGACTGCGGCACATATCATTATTACTTACTATAAGTATATTCTTCATACACAAATTCTATTTTTATTTATTTCCTGATATAGCTACTTTAATAACTCCATCTAATTTGTTTTCAAAGATACGATAGGCCTCCTCAATCTCATTCAACGGAAATCGATGTGTAATAAGAGGAGTAGTATCAATTTTACCTTCCTCAATCAGCATGAGAATCTCGTTACAATCGCAGCCATCCACTCCACCTGTTTTAAAAACCAAATTCTTGCCATACATATCAGGTAAAGAAAGAAGTTGTGGTTTATCATAGAGGGCTACAATCGTGACAATAGCATTAGGACGGGCACAATCCCAAGCCAAATGGAAGGAATCGTCACTCCCTGCCACTTCCAAAACGACATCTGCACCACCATGGTCACTGTTCTTGAGAACAAAATCCTTGCAGTTTTCCGGTTCAGTCACCAACACATCAGGATAATGCTCGCGGACAAACCGAATTCTTTCAGGAGACTTCTCACAGATAATAATGCGTTTTGGCTTCTTCAGCATCACACACAACAAAGTACAAATCCCGGTAGGTCCGGCACCGATGATAAGAACAGTATCTTCCGCGGTTATTTCCGAGATGCATGCTGCCCAAAAACCTGTTGCAAGCACATCACCGACAAACAAAGCTTGTTCATCACTCACTGTATCCGGAATACGATTCAAACCTTGATCCGCATAAGGAACTCTGACATATTCCGCCTGACCGCCATCAATTCGACAACCTAAAGCCCAACCGCCATTAGGATCAGTACAGTTATTCACATATCCATGCTTACAGAAAAAACACTCACCGCAGAAAGTTTCGACATTCACAGTCACCCTGTCACCAGGCTTCACCGAAGTGACATCAGCCCCTACTTGTTCTACCACACCTACCATCTCATGCCCGACAGTTATTCCGGGCACAGCACGCGGCACACTGCCATGTTTAATATGAAGATCACTGGTGCAGATGCTACCAAGTGTTACACGCACGACTGCATCCCGTGAATCCTTTATTTCCGGTCTTGCTTTCTCCTGCAATTCAAACTTTCCGTGTTCAATATATGTGTATGCAAGCATAATATCCTCCTCGTTCATTAATATATACCTTGCAAAGATAATGATTTCATTGGCAAAACAAATCTCTTTTATCACGTTCAATACTCCCAAACCGAATCTCACTCTATATTTATAACAATACAAAGCTGAATAAAGTCATTCACTGTTTTTTCTACTTCAGTTTTGATATTCTGGAAAATATTCTTACTTTTATATCCAAAATAATAAATAAAAACACCAGCACGACTTATTATATTTACACACAAGCCTATGATAGATACTTCCGAAAATCTGATTATTATAAAAGGTCAAATCAGGACTCCCGAAATAGAAAGCTGCCAGAATTATGATAGCAGCTATAAGATAGTATTCCAAAATGTTCCTAGTGCGTATACTTATAAAGAAGAAAATGTCCTTTGGCTGACTGATCCAGACAAACCGGACCCCAATAATTATCAAATAATCAGTAAAGGGAGAACTTTATCAAACATTAAAGCCTTATCTATTTTCAAAGCCGGATCACACAGCTATTGGCACATTTGTTTTCAGAATGGTAAAGAGTATGATTACAGAGAAAAGGACTTAAAAATTATCGAATCATGCTTGGGAGAGAGTCGTTCGAAAAGTATATTCGAATATTTGAAGAAAGTTGCCGATGCGAACGAATTGAAAGCTGATGACGGAACGAAGCTATTGGCAAAACAATATGAAAAGATTCATTTCATCGCAAACAACAGAGCTATTGCTGTATATCTGAATCCTCAAAAATATAAAATGCAGACCCGGACTACCTCAACCTTGATTTTTCCTTTCGGTTGTAATGCAAGCCAGCAAAAAGCAGTCCAGGCAGCTTTTGAGAATCAAATCAGTGTTGTGCAAGGACCTCCGGGAACCGGAAAGACCCAAACGATTCTGAACATCATTGCCAATATCCTTGTGCGTGGTAAGACTGTTCAGGTAGTATCTAATAATAACTCCGCCATCGTCAATGTACTTGAGAAGTTATCCAAATACGATATGGGATTCATTGTTGCATTGCTTGGCAGCACAGCTAACAAAGAGAAATTCATCGAGAATCAAGAAGAGGAAAAACAATATCCGGAGAACTTTGAGTCATGGCATGATGTGGATGCCGACCAACCTCAATTTCTCGATCAGATACATCATCAGACAGAAGAACTAAAAAGCATATTTTCCAAACAGGAACGCCTTGCCATGGCAAGACAGGAAATACAAGCTTTAAAAATAGAGTGGCAACATTATCAGCAAGAGTTCGGAACAAAAGAATTTACTTTCCAACAACGGAAAAGTTCCAGTTCGGCAGACCTTCTGAATTTATGGAATGAATGTCAACAATTTGCAGAAAAAGAACAATCATCAAGTCTTCGGGGAATAGCAGCTTTTATTCAACGGTTGAAATGGTTCTTCTTTAAATTCAGGAGCAAAACGATTTGTAAAATCCCCGATAAAAATTTCTATAAACGGGAGATGAGTTTGATTATCGCCGACTTCCAAATCTTATTCTACCAAACAAAGTATGCAGAGCTGGAAGCTGAAATAGACACATTAGAAAAGGAACTTGCCAACAAAGATGCAGCAGAAATGGCTAGACAAATGGCTGATACATCAATGAAATATCTAAAGAATCAGTTATTTCAGACCTATGGCAATAATCATGACAAGCCCATCTTTACGCTCCCTGATCTAAGAAATAATTGGCGAGAGGTACAAAAAGAATACCCTATTATATTAAGTACGACCTTTTCATCATTAAGCAGTCTACAGCGAGATGCCGTATATGATTATATCATTATGGACGAAGCATCGCAGGTTTCCGTTGAGACCGGAGCTTTAGCCTTGTCATGTGCTAAAAATGCAATCATTGTCGGTGACACCATGCAACTTCCCAATGTAGTCACAGAAGAAGATAAGGAAAAGCTAAACTTTATCGCTAATGCCTGCCTGATTAAGCCGGAATATGATTGTGCCAATATGAGTTTTTTGCAATCTGTTTGCAAAGTTATTCCGAATGTACCACAGACCTTGTTACGGGAACATTATCGATGCCATCCCCGAATCATCAACTTCTGTAATCAGAAATTTTATGGTGGAGATCTCGTCATCATGACACGTGATAAAGGAGAAGAGGATGTCATTTGTGCCATACGGACAGCCAAAGGTTACCACTCCCGCAGCCACATGAATCAACGGGAAATAGATGTTATCAAAGAGGAAGTACTACCGAATCTATCTTATGAAACAGATGAAATTGGCGTCATAGCTCCATATAACAAACAAGTAGATGCAGTTAAATCCGCACTTGAAGAGGATATTGATGTCGCAACAGTCCATAAGTTTCAGGGAAGAGAAAAGGATGCTATCATTATGACCACCGTCGACGATGTCATCACTTCCTTTTCCGACGATCCAAACCTGCTCAATGTTGCTGTTTCGCGGGCTAAGTCACAATTCTATTTAGTCGTATCGGGAAACGAACAACCCAAAGACTGCAATATCAGCGATTTGATTGCTTATATCGAATATAACAATGGCACTGTTTCCACCAGTAAGATTCATTCTATATTCGATTATCTATATGAGCAATATACAGATGCTCGAATTGCCTATTTGAAAAAACACAAGAAAATATCCGAATACGATTCCGAGAATCTTACATTTGCCTTACTCGAAGATATCCTGAAAGAAAATATCAATATGCGTCATTTGAATATCATTTGCCATTTACCACTCTATATGTTGATTCAGGATTATTCTCTATTGAATGAAGAGGAAAGCAAATATGCTGCAAATATAAATACTCATATTGATTTTCTAATTTATAATCGTGTGAGTAAACAACCGGTATTGGCTATTGAAACAGATGGTTATACATTCCACAAATCGGGGACAAGTCAGTCAGAACGCGATATTAAAAAGGATCATATTTTAGAGTTGTACGGAATTCCGTTGGTAAGATTGTCTACTATCGGTAGTAATGAGAAGAAAATTATTGGAGATAAGTTAAGCGAAGTATTAAACTTGCATTAGAATGTTCATTGCAAATCATTTTTTTGTTAGAATAGGAGTTTCTGCATATTCTAACAACCAAAAGAATAAATTTTACTCCAACTATAACAATCACATCAATAATAATGCCTACATTTACTTCTCATTTAAAGTACGACAGCACTATGGAAATTATTTTCTACTTTTGCATCAACCTCATTAAAAGTTTCTAAGAACTTAAAGTGAGTACATAAATAAACATTAATCACAATGACAAAAAACTATCTCATCGTAAAAACATTAATTAAAATGCGGATAAGATACAATACATATAACAATAAGAATCATCTGTTTTACAAAAATAGGCAGATAAATAAACCGCATTTCGACCAAATACTAAGAAATGATCAGGAAAGTATTAGGTTAACAATTCTACGCGACACACTTCTCCCGAAGCTGATGTCAGGAGAACTAAAAATTAACGCAACTGAAGTATTATAGATTACGATGAACAAGTCAATAAACATACTTGATAAAGAATACTGCAATGGGTGAAAGACCTTTGCGGTCGCTATCGTCAAAGCCAAATAAAGGCAGCGGTGAAAGTAAATGTGGAACAGTTGAAATTCAACTGGCTTTTAGGTCGTGACATTGTTGAATTGCACGTAGAAGAACGCTGGGGCGAAAGTGTTATCACTCAATTGAGCAAAGATTTACGTGAAGCTATACCCAATGCAGCTGGTTTGTCAAAGAGCAATATCTACTATTGTAGGAAGTTTTATTTGTTATATAAGGATGCTCTGAAAACTTTCCACCAACTTGGTGGAAAAAATGAAACGGAATTATTCCACCAAGTTGGTGGAATATTTGAAGTCCCATGGAGACACCATTGCTTGATAATGGATAAAGTGAAAGACGATATAGACAAAGCTCTGTTCTATGTTCACCAGACGGTGGAGAACGGCTGGAGTCGTAGTATGCTGCTCAATTTCATTAGCACCGACCTTTATGAGCGGCAGGGCAAGGCACTGACTAACTTTACAAAAACATTGCCCGATGCGATGAGCGACCTTGCACAGGAGTTGACCAAAGACCCCTACAATTTTGCTTTCACGGGTATAACTGGGCGTTACAATGAACGATTGCTCAAAAATGCTCTACTGAATAACATTACCCGATTCCTGATGGAACTAAACTATATCGCACGTTTCATTACTCAATCAATACGATAAACGATACATAAAATAATATTTATATTGCTAAATTTTCCCATTTACAGGGTCTTTACAGAGTCAAGTTCTAAATCAATATAAAAAATACGGTCCTGCTGACCCGTTGCATTACATATCTATGCCGAAGCCTAGGATACAGTGGGGGCATTAACCCTCCACACGGGGACAGAACCGTAATATCGCGAAACTACGAACATATTTTTAATATGTTCGTAGTCGTTTACGACTAAAGGCTCCTTGGCTTCCAGTCGGCAAAATAGACATGTAATGCCCTACAAAGATAAGACTATTTCCTTATAAAGCCAATAAAATCAATGTTTTATTATAAAATAATGCAGAATGGTATATAAAAATCTCAATAAAAAGATACGACCCTGATCCCCCGCTGCATTACAAATCTATTAGCCGCAGCCTAGGATATGAGTGGGGTAATTAACCTACCACACGAGGAACACAGAGCCGTACTATCATTAACTGCAAAGTATATATATACCTGCAACTGACGACAACTAAGGATCTCCTAAGACATATAAACGACTTAAATATTGTAATGCAATACAAAGGTGAACATAAAATCCGAGAAAACCAAAGCACCAAGCATTATTCTTATAGCAAATGCACATTATATATCGCCTAAGATAAAATGACTGATATTTTAAAGAATTGAATCTAAACAGAAAAATCACCTTTGAAACACAATGTAACAAAGGTGATTTATTTGCACTAATTTCATTTCAAGATATTATTCCCGAAAGCTACTCTTTATTTTTCTGCGGTACTTCAATCCCCTCCGGCCATATAGCAGTTGTATAAGCCACAGCATCATTTCCATTACCGGTCAAGTCTTTTGCAATGTTATTTCCTTTACCTTCGTTGAACTTCCAGTAAGCTTTCAAACCAGTAGTTTGGGGATCAACATCATACATATTCCTGTAAATTTCTTCTTGTGAACGGAGCACATTCCATATACGTACTTCACAAATCTCTCCATTTAATTGCCGACTCATATCGTCGGGGTCTCCATAAGAGTGTCCTATCTTAAACATAAAGTCTCCTTTCTTCTGTTTTCCAAGGTTTATGGCTTCCCCATTTCCGTAATCGTCAATGCGGCTCTGCTCTTTACCATCTACATACATAATAGCAGCCTTTGTCTCCGTGTCATAAGTAACGGCAACATGATACCACTCACCAGGTTGCAACAGTTTACCATCATTGGCATTTGGAAATTTCATTTCATTAACCGCAAATTGCAATTGCTGTCTAGGAAAGCCAGAATCACCAAAACGTAACAAACAATATTGCTCAATACCCATAATGGATGAGATTTCAGTAAGAGGATCAAATCTATTCACTCGAACAACAGCTTCGAAAGTAAGTTGCTTCAATCCGTTTACTACATTAGCAGTAGGACTACCGGCAACAAATCCCGGTATCTCAAAATAATTGTTAGCAAGACTGACAGCAGTAGTTATAGCACTGGAACGACGCACTATGTAACAGATATTTTTAGATCCGCCCAATATGCTCATCCCTCCTGATGCTTCTCCAATAGTAACAGGTAATAGAAAGCTAGTGTCAATATCCAAGTCTATCAGGTTGGAAAATTCAATAGTTACCATTTCCGAATCTACACTTCCCTTAGGAATGACAACATGCTGGGTGGAGAACTTATAATACTTAGCATCCAACATTGCATAATTATTCCCTAAACGTGCATTATAATAACTTATCAATGAAGGATCTGTCCGAAAGCTGACATCTATATCCTGCTCAGCAGGATATGCCAATACAGCAGAAATCTGTTGCTGTCCATCCTGTTTAAGATTATTAAATGTAAAATTAGCTATATCCTTCACTTTCGCCGCATCAATATATACACTATTACCAAAAGGAGATTCCTTAGTATAATCTTTGTTGTCACAACCTGTTATTAATAACAGGAAAACCATGACCAAACAATTATTACTTATTTTCATTATATTCTTGTTTTGAATTATCAGACTCATTATATCTTTAGTTTTAAGATTCATTTTATTTCTCACATTCCGGACGGACGTACCCATCCTTTTGAATACACATTATACATCTGGCGCAAAAGCCAGTCCAACGGTTTATAAGTATAAGAATACTCACCGGAAATAAATCCCCAATCATAAGGAGGATAGATGGATTGCCCCCAATAAGCACCATCATCCATCATAGCGTTAATGCCATCTCCTATCGCGATATCGTTCACCATTCCTTCATACATATTTTGCTCATTGGCTGTAAGATCAAACGCATATACAACAATATTATTTTTTTTACGCTTATTCATTTTCCAATCCACCATCCTATATTGCGATTTATCTCTCAAAGGATTTTCTCCTTTTTCATATAATGGAATAACCAAACTTCCATAACATTCCGGTGCCAGCCCTATAATAGGTTTACGAGTATATTCACTATAAGGATGCTCTGCGTCCCATGGTTCTATAATCTGTACCACTTCTTTTCCACTATCATACGCATGCCACGCATAGTCTATATACTTACCTACCTCAATGCCGCCACATCGATTTACATCATAAAAATATTCAGTAGCTTCTCCCTTATCAACAACTGTCAGCAACTTTTCAGGAAGTGCATCCCGCAATGCTTTTATTAGTTTAGGATAAGAGACTGTATTCATAGCAAACATACCTTCCTTGTTATAAGTACTCACTTTGTCCCAGAGATTTATTCCATCCAAACGATAAAGTTCTACCACATTTTTCACCTGTTGAACAAAATCTGCAAGCTGCATATCGTTTAAATTACAAAAGCCAAACCCTTTATTACCATTTTCAATGCTAAGACATACTTTACGTCCGTGTTCCTGAAGCGGACGAATAAACTTATCCGCCTTTTCCAACACATCACGTATGTCACTACTCAAATTGAGCAGTGCACGTCCTGTTGCAGACTCATAGTCCATTGTCACAATTCGTAGATTCACGATACTACCTATATTATGTAAAGCTTGAGTATAATCTATCTGATTAATTTTTTGAATTCCATAAACATCAGCTATCAACGGTTGATAAGTTGAAGTATTCACATAGAAAACAACAAATGCATCAGGTAGCATTGGCGGCATATCTATTTGTTCATACTGGTTATTAGGATAACAAGTCGTTATTCTTTTCCGAATATTTACAATATAATAAAGCACCTGTTTCTTAGTATCCACCTTTACTCCTGTAGGTATTTCTTCCATAGTTAATGGCAAAAGATATGGAGTATCAGTATTCAGTCCGGCTGTGGATATAGTAAATTTGATTTTGGCAGATTTTTGTTCTCCAGCATCTATTGAAAGAACTCCGCCATTTTCGAACTGCACATTCCCAGCCGGCAATGTATTCAATTTGGAATTGTTTTCCTCATTATAATCTTCTACAAGCTTCTCGTTTACAACGGCTGTGACAGTCAACCTGCTTCCGGCTGATTGTGACAGTGAATAGAATATTTCCTCTGTGGCAGATTCGTCCCCTTCCGTCAACTCAATAAATGCTTTATTAGTCAATGTAGTTGTGTTACGCAGGGCACCTGCAATATTATCCATAGCCGTCTCGTCAGGCATTCTGTCCGCATTCATTGAGATAGTCTCTTCGGTACACCCTGTTACTCCTATTTTCAGTAACAATACTAATATAAAATGTATGATAAGATTCTTTTTCATATTAATTCTTTTTTATTTCGATGGGTTCATTAGTTGAATAGCCGTTCGTGTAATCTCGTAATTCCTTATCGGGCTATAATAATCATTGCCTATAGCATAAATTCCCAATCCAGCTAATGGACCAAGAGCAACCACACGGTCAGTCATTAAAGTTACAGCCTCTTGTTTTACACCAGTCTCATCAATTACTTGTCCGCCCATTTGAACAGATAACAATAATTTATCTTTAGACAATAAACTATTGGCAAGAATCCCCGTCACCTGCAATTTCAAATCGGTTACATTGGTCAACTCTGCAGTATTCAACACAATATAATTCAATTTGTCAAAGTCTGCTTCATCAACGAAAGCCGGATTTCCTTCCAATACCAATAATTTATCCTGTCCCGTAGCAGTAGATAATTTAGAAACAATCAGCCGTGATTTCTCTTTATACGATGCCAATTCAGCATCAGTTCCATTATAGAGCGGAAGACCGGTAAAAGCAAATCCGTCCAGATTGAGTTCGGCCGACGTAGCAATTTCTTTATCCAACCAACTATTTAATGCCGTGATATCTGTTAAGGAAGAGGCGTGAGCTACATAATCTATCAAATAAAGCACCCGGATACTCTTTTCCTGCAATAGAGGGATATCCTCCCGATCATAATCAGAGATTTGGTGAGAATTACCCAAGGTCACAATATCCAACGAATCCGGCAATGCCCGAAGATAACTACCTTCATTTAGCGATTTTTCCGGAGAATTATCAAAGTGCGCATATGACAAGTAATGTTTACTTTGTTTGTAGGTACGTAATGCCTGCATATAACGCGCCCATAGTTCCGGATTCTGTTCTTTCGCACTATTAATATCAATATCTACAATTTCAGGTTCATTCCAGTCATCACAAGCAACAGGCAATAAAAAAGCCGTTAAAAACAGAAGACTATAAATGAATTGTTTATATATTATTGTTTTCATATAAATTCTTTTTCATTCTTTTATTCGTATTCAAACTCTCTCGTCAATTGAGATAAGATTTCTTATCCCACCACAATCTCGTTCCCCCATTGTCAGGACCTCCTAACATACCTATCGCCAAATTGATATTCGAAAGATTTTCAGTATATTCTGTAGGCGGATACCACAAACGACGGATCATATGCTCGGAACTGATGCTACCACCACTTTTGTTTTCTATAACCGGCATAAGATGAGGATATCCTGTACGGCGGAGTTCACTCCATGACTCAACACCTAAAGGGAAATTAGCAATCCATTTTTGAGTGATGATACGTTCAAGATTACGTTCAAAATTATCCGCACCATCTTCCCAAGCAATAGTAATAGTACTTCTCGGACCTTCCCAATCAGTATAGGCAAATGTCGGATCATTGTACGCTTCCGGAGTGTCAGTCGAATTCTCCGCATAGGTTTCAGAGCCCGACAGACCATATTGTTCAAAAGAAAGAGCTATCGCCATATTATATAAATCTTTAGCTTCCCCACCCATATTCCAGCCTCGCAAGGCACCTTCGGCACGTAAGAAAGTGATTTCTGCGGCATTCATCCATAAAAAAGGACTGGTACTGCTGATAATCGGTATGCTGTATGCATTTACCATCTCATCCTTGGTAGTCACATCAATGCCAATACGAATACCCGCGTATCCATCAACCTCTTGCGGTTGGAAGTTTTCATCATATACAATCATTTTCACTGTAGTGAACATCTTTTCCCGACGCGGATCTTTATAACCATTCATATATGAGATAATATCAGCCCCCGCACGCTGGTCATTCCAGTCATTAAAAATCATAGCAACCCTATTTTCTTCCACTTTCAAGAAAGCGTTATCATTTATTTCCGTCATTACGCCTGCCGTTACAGCTTCTTCGGCTATTCGTTGTATTTCCGCCTGCATTTCCGGTACATAAGTCAAGCGCATGGTCATACGCAATTTGAGTGAATTAGTAAATTTGAGCCATTTGGAAAGATCGCCTTGATATACATCATCAAATTTACGAAAAGCTTCCGCACTCAAATTGAGATTATCCCTAAGGACATCACTCACTTCGTCCAATTCACTGAACATTTGCTTATATACCTCTTCCTGCGAATCATAAGGTACGGTAAGAGAAATCTTACCTGTTTTAGAAATGATTTTTGAATAAGGAATCGGACCGTACATATCTGTCACACGCTGCATGATGACCACACGAAACAGTTTCCCCAGTGCCAACGCCACAGGATCGTCTGTTTTATCCAACAAGTCCCGATAAAACGGATAAGTACGGGTGACTAAATCTGAAAAAGGAGCTTCTTGCCAATCTATTGGTGGATTATACGTTTCAAACTTAGCCGTCCATTCTACAGTACAACCAATGTAACCGGCAAACGCACCTGCGCCAAGTGCTTCAACAAACTGATAGAGATGTTCTTCCGTAGGAATCACCAACCCTTGTAATCCTTTAAGACTGGCGCCTACGTTATAACTTTCACGCCCCAGCTCTTCTTTGTCAACCTGATAATCCTTCCGGTTGACTTTATCGAAATTATCCGTACAAGCGTAACCGACAATAAGCAATAGCGCTAGCGAAAGCAATTTTATGGTAGATGTTATATATTTCATAGTGACTACTTTTTATCTGTTAAAAGTTGATTTTCACATTCAAACCGACATTACGGGTACTCGGCAACATGAAAAAGTCGATCCCTTGATAATAGTTACCAGTCGTTGCAACGGCTTCCGGATCAAAAGGAGCTTTATTATAAATCATACAGAGATTGCGTCCCACAACAGACAACTGAATATCGCATACATCATGCAACCATTTACGTGGAAGCGTGTAACCGATAGCCGCCTCCTGCAATCGAATATTGGTAGCACTATAAGTATAATACTGTGGCAGACCACTTTGTGAACCGATAGCCGTGAACCATGTCTGCGCATCCACCCTATTACGTCCATTCACTAATACCCCACCATTATCACGGGCAACCGCCGAACTTTCAGATACCCCATATTGATCCATGGCCGCTGCAGTAGCCGAATAAACAATACCGCCTATACGTGCAGTAACTAAAGCACTGATATTAAACCCTTTCCATGAAAACTGATTGTTCCATGCCAAATTACATTTAGGGAAAACACTTCCTAATTTAATATCAGGTCGATTATTCACTGTTACTAATGTACCCGCAGGAGAAATTTCTACCATTCCATTGTCGTCCCGCTTCAAATCAGACTGTGTGTAAAGGTCACCCAGCGAACCTCCTGTTTTCAATATGAATCTGGCCTTTCCGAGTCCGCCTACATCCAGCCGATCTTTATTTATAGGCTCACCAGTCTCCGGATGTATATAGTCCTTTACCAATTCTATAATTTTGTTCTTGTTATGGCTTAATGTAAAATTACTTTGCCAGCGAAAATCTTTCTTCCATGTATGTCCGTAACCAAATGAAAGCTCTACTCCCTGGTTACGTACATATCCTGTTTGAAGGTAAATGGTAGTATATCCGGATGATACGGAAATTTTCGGATCGAACGTCTGATTAAACGTATTAGCCAAATACCATGACAAACTGAGATTAAAGTCCTTGAAAAGCCGCATATCCAAGCCTAATTCCCATGAATCGGTCCGTTCAGGTTTAAGGTCACCAATGGGATAATGTGTTTTCGGCTTCCACGTTTGAGTAGTTTCGTCATACTCAAAAGTAGGCGATGTCAAGTTACGAGGATAAGGCATACCCACCGAACTAAACGAACTGCGCACTTTCAGATAATCAACGAAAGAAGGTAGTTTCACCATTTCAGAGACGACAGCCGAAAGTCCAATTGACGGATAAAAGAAACAAGTAGAAGATGAGTTTGCCAACTGTGACGCCCAGTCATTACGTCCGGTCAGCGTAAGATAAAGCATACTCTTCCACCCTACTTCAGCACTGGCAAATATAGACTGCGTCTGTTCTTCCCATTCATCCTGACGTGCTTTTTTCTGCGTATTGTCAAGATCAAACACATTAAAAACATTGGGAATACCATTGGCACGTATCGGCCCACGATAACTCAATTCGTCATACTTATTATCTACGATGCTCGCCCCGATATTGACCACAATAGAATAATCACCCAAACGTTTATTTATATTTGCCAACGCATCAGCATACACTTGTGTTTCGTCAGGTTTAGATATAGCATAAAATCCCTGTGCACTACCTTCAGTAAGAGTAGTATTGGAACTTGCATATAATTTTTGTTCATATTTGGTACTGGAATTATCAACCCGAACACGCCCTGAAATATTCAGCCAGTCTGTAATATCATAACTTAAAGAGACAGACAGCATATAACGCTTCTTGTCATTCGTCCGTAAATTGCGATAAGCGATCCAATAAGGATTCTGCATCCGCAAGTCTCCTTCCCCTTGAGGCCAAAACATAGTTTTAATCTTACGGGCCGGATCCCAACGTTCGAACACTTTTATCAAATTAAAGTCGTCGCCACGTGGAAACAAATAAACAGGAACTATCGGATTTGAGTAAGCACCTTGATTAGTCATATTGCGGTCATTCTGAATAATATAACTTGCACCTACATCAAGCTTCATCCTGTCATTCAGAAAGTTTGTAGTGTTACGGAAGGTGAAATTAAAACGGTTGTAACGGTTGTTTGGTACAATCCCTTCCGAATTAACCGCAGCAGCAGAAAAGAAGGTCTGATTCTTATCTGTTCCCGTTGATAATGTAATGGAATTGGTATAAGTTATCCCCGTATCAAAGAAATCACGTGGTTCATAGTTTCTACGAGATGCGTCATTTAATAAAGTCCCCCAACTCAACGTAGTAGAATTACCTGCTTTTCCCGAACTGCCTGTACCATAGCGATTTTGAAAATGTGGAAGTACGAATGGTTTAGCGAATTCGGTATTACTAGACACAGAAACCTGCAATTTACCAACTTTGCCACGTTTCGTATTAATAACGATGGCTCCATTTGCCGCATTACTTCCATAAAGGGCGGCAGCTGCTGCTCCAGTCAGCACTGAGATACTTTCAATGTCATCCGGATTGATGTCGGCAATGCTCTCAGTCACTCCCTGTGAACCATTCTCCATACTACCGCCACCTCCGAAATTAAACATGGGAATACCGTCAATAACATACAATGCATTACTGCTTTGTTCTATCGACTTTGTACCACGCATCACCACCTTGCTAGCTCCACCTACTCCTGAAGAACTACTGTTTATATTAACTCCTGCGACTTTACCATTCAGGCTATTAATAAAGTTTGCATCCTTGACATTTGTCAACTGGTCGGATTTTACCTGTTGTACATTGTAACTCAGAGCCTTTTGTTCCCTCTTGATACCCAAGGCAGTTACAACTACTTCATTTAGCGCCTCTACGTTAGCAGACATTTGTATATTGTACACATTCTTATCTGCTATTTTTACATAAGACGAAATATAGCCAATATAAGTAAAGCTTAATATACTACCTATAGAAGCTTTTATGACGTACTTACCCTCCAAATCAGTAACAGTTCCATCATCAGTCCCTTCTACCCGTATATTTACTCCTATCAGTGGTTCATTTTTCTCATCAACAACCCTTCCTGTTACCTGTTTAACAACCACAGTTCCAGTCTTTGGTTGAGGAATAATATTAATATAATTTCTTTTAATTCCATAAGTAAATCCTGTTCCTTTAAGGATAATCGAGAGGGCTTTTTCCAAATCAATATTTTTCAAATTGAGATTGATAGCCGGTTTATCAATTAATTGCGAATCGTTATATCCTACTGAAAGCTTTGATTGCTTCTCCACTTCTTTCAGTGCTTCAATAACAGTTATATTTTCTTTTTGAATAGTAATTTTCATACCACCTTGGGCAAAAGCTGTAGCTTGTATTACAACCATAAATAAAAACAACACAAATCTTATCCCTTTTGCCTTCTTATCATTTTTCAATGTATAACTGTGTAACATGAATTTTAAGTATTAGTTTGCTAACTTTTTTATTCGCAACACATGTCTATCTGTTTTAATTTTCGATTTCATATCCAAGGCAGGAAGATTCCTGGCATAGATACTTTTTCACATATATCTTTATTATTAAGCAGTGCCTATCAACAAATGAAAGGCATCTGCAGTTTGTATATTCAGGTTAATTTATAAAAGACCGGAAGTGTCCTTCTCTGAAAGTCTATCACTTCCAGTCTTCAATTCATTCACATGGAGCGTCCTGATATCTTAATAATTCTTCGCATAGATAGTCGTCGTACGAGATACGGTCTTGCCTCCCCAAACTCTTGAAGCAAAGTTATTCATTAAGCTTGTTTGACCGGACTCGCGTAGATTGAACATCATAATGGCGCCATAGCCACTATAATTTGCAGCGCTACTTTGTATCACACCTGCACTTGGTCTACCATCCGTACAGTGTATTGACATCTTTGCCCATTTGCTATTCCCTAATCCGGCCGGAGTACTCCAATCCGCCCCGAAATCAGGCCACATGTAACTAATGGCATTCATTGTAGTCGCATCAAAATTTGTATAACCACCAAAACTGAATACTGTAATCAGTTTATCAGGCAACAACTGACGCACTCTTTTTACAAGATTTCCAAAAATCGTAGTACTTGGTGAAGGTAAATTAGAAGGTGCCTTCCAATAGTCTGCATATTCATCATCAAAATCCACACCATCTAAATTGTATTGCTTAACACAAGCGGCAATCTGTTGTGCAAAACTTTCAATCATAGCCGGTGTCAAGTTACAGAACCCCACTCCGGTGTGATCACCCAACAGCCCTAAAGAGACTCTGATACCTTTCTGTTGTAAAGGAGCGATAAGCGTACCGGCATTGGTCAATATATGAGACTGATTATTGTTATGATACAATTGAACAGTACTAGCCGCACCCCGAATATTAGAAGCAAACAGAATCACATTATCAATCACCTGCTCTTGCGGATCCGTACCTGTAAAATAGTACTCTCCTGCATTTAGAGGATTTACATCATTAGTTTCAATATAAGTAGTCAACTTCGGCATCTTGTCGCTGACGCCGCAAGTAGTTGGCGAAATACCTTGTTGTTGTGCCTCTCCCATGTAGTCATCACTACTGCAACTTATGATCAAAGTTCCTGCCACCATTGCTACAACGAGTAACAAGAAGTATTTCAAATTTTTCATATAGTATTACTTTTTATATGGTTACTATTTTGCTTAGGTAATGCGTTCTAAAAGCTTAATAATTCCTCCTTTCTCCGTTTTAGTTATTCGACATACCTTCCACCGCTTTAACTTTCTAATATCAAAATTATTTCTGCATAATATAGCATTTATCATGTTCTATCTTAAAACATAAATCTCCTGCTACATCAACAATAACATCCATAACTTCAGACAAAGGTGGATTATCTTTAAACCTGAAACTATAACGATCATTCTTTAAGCTATGCTGATTATAAAAGAACTTACAATCGTACTTACGTTCCAATATCGTTATAATCTCCGTTATAGTCTTTCGATTAAATACCAACTCACCTTTTTGCCATGCTGTCACATCTTTCATATCAGGATAAGTCAGAGTATCTTGACGGCTCTTCCTATTATACACCAATTGTTCATTTGGCTTAAGCAACTTCTTTTTGCCCAAGTCGTCAAATTCCACAAGAACACTCCCTGTTATTAGAGTTGTAAAAACATTATTATCTTCAGTATATGCGGATACATTAAACTCGGTTCCCAAAGCTGTTATTTGAAAATCATTGGTTTTGACAATAAACGGTTTGTTTTTATTAGCTTTTACTTTAAAATTAGCTTCGCCAATTAGAAAAACACTACGGTACTTTCCTGTAAATTGTTCGGGATATAATAACATACTCCTCGAATTCATGCTTACCCGACTTCCGTCAGGCAAAAAAAATGTCTTCATCTGAGTGCCCGATATGCATTGCTGAGTTATTCCTGAATCGTCTTTTTCTGCCTTACAAAGCAGATATCCTAAAGATATAGATACTATTAATAATATAACAGCTACCGATTGCCACAATCGCATAAACAGTTTTTTATCGGACTTTTGTTGAGGTTGAACATGTGTAAGATTGTTATCTAACTTCCAACGTTCCAGTGATTTCTCCAGGTCGAATACTTTTCCTTTTTTTCTTGCTTCTAGATAAAGCTCCTGTAATGCTTCATCCTTTTCTTTTTCATATTCATTATCAACCAACCACCTGTAAAACATTTGATTTGTTTGTTCCGAATAATTATGTCGGGCAAAAAGGGATAATATTTTCTGAAAATAATTCTTCATGTTATCATTATATTAGATTTTGAAATTTCATATATAACGATTGAAACATTCCAGCTACTTAAAGAAAATACAGGAAAAATAAAATTAAAATGATTCTCTTTAAAACTTGAAGCGACAAATATATCTGATGCTCTATTGTACGAACAGAAAGATGTAAGGATAATGCAATCTCCTGATTGCTCATATTATTGAAACGGCTCATCTCAAAAATCCTTCTGCGACGTTCAGGAAAGTTTTCAAGAGCCATTCTTATTATTAGTTGCATTTCTTTATAATAAAGCGAATTTAACGGATCTGAGAAGCCTAACAAATCCTTAATTGTACTTTTCTTTATTTGTTCCTCCCGATAATCATTTTCCAGTCTTTTGTGCTTGATAAAATCAAATGCAACATTTTTTGCCATAGCGTATATATACCCTTCTTTTCCATCATTATTTTGCCACGTCTCAAAATTAGTCCATAATTTGGTAAATACATCTTGAGCCAAATCTTCCGCATCTGCTTCCGATTTAAGAAACATATTGATAAAAAACTTCACTGAAGAGAAATGAGCTCTAAATATCATTTCAAACTGTTCTACTAAACAATGGTCTTGATTCATATAAGGTTACACTTTTGTTTGTGTTACCTTACAAAGATAGAGTAACTTATCTAGAATTGAAAGTAATAATGGTTTTATTTTTAATAAAACATTACCATATCGTTACAATTAAATTCTAATCCCTAAATCCAACTCAAAAATAAAATAACTTCTACTTTTTTAGACATTCTTTTGAGAAACAACTTAAAAATTCTAGCATACTCGTCTATCACGAACACTTTTTTCGATTAATTAAAAACTACATACGTACCATTATGAGAACGTGCCGTTTAAAGTGCCTGAGGTATGGGTGTGGACAACATTAGGAGAAATCTTAGAACTTGTCTCTGGACAAGATTTTCCTCCTGAAAAATATAATGCCAATATTGCAGGCATACCTTATATTATTGGTGCAAGCAATATTGAAAACGAGCAACTTATTATAAACCGCTGGACAGAATCCCCTTCTGTTTATTCTTATTTAAACGATTTGCTTGTAGTATGTAAAGGTGCTGGTGTAGGAAAAATGGCAATTAATAATATTGGTGTAGCTCATATAGCTCGTCAGATACAGGCTGTAAGGGGATATACAAATTATACCGATATTAAATATATAAAAGCTGTTGTAAAGAATAACATAGAGAATATAATATCCAAAGCTAATGGTCTGATACCAGGACTAAAACGAGAGTTATTGCTTTCTTTGCAGCTACCACTTCCACCTATTTCTGAACAACGTCGCATAGTTTGTGAGATTGAGCGTTGGTTCTTCCTTATTGACCAAATAGAGCAAGGCAAAGCTGACTTGCAGACCGTCATCAAGCAAGCCAAAAGCAAAATCCTTGATCTTGCCATTCACGGCAAACTCGTACCCCAAAATCCGAATGATGAGCCTGCCATCGAACTCTTGAAACGTATAAATCCTGACTTCACACCTTGTGATAACAGACATAGTGGGAAGTTGCCTTATGAAATACCTAAGACATGGGTATGGTGTAGCCATAATTCTATCTTAGATATATCTGGAGGATCACAACCTGCAAAGAGTTATTTTGAAACTATACTTAAACCAAATTACATTAGACTTTATCAGATTAGAGATTATGGAGAGTCTCCTGTACCTGTTTATATCCCAATTAATCTTGCTTCAAAACAAACCAAAAAAGGAGATATATTATTAGCACGTTATGGTGGTTCTTTAGGAAAAGTGTTTTATGCTGAACAAGGGGCTTATAATGTGGCAATGGCAAAAGTTATCTTTAAATTTGAAAATCTCATATACAAGGAGTTTGCATACTATTATTATTTATCTGACCTATATCAAGGAAAACTAAAAGAAATTTCAAGGACGGCCCAAACAGGATTTAATATTACAGACTTTAATGATATGTATTTTCCACTCCCCCCTATCAACGAGCAACAACGCATCGTTCAAAAGATGGAAGAACTTTTTTCATCCCTTGATGATATTCAAAAAAACTTAGAAGTGTAATTAATTACACTTCTAAGAATAGATAAAATTTACCAATTTACTACTTTGTCCACAATTTTTTGCTGTTCACTGGCTGTTCGACGAAGATAGATACGAGTAGTTTCAATACTTTCATGTCCCATAAGGTCGGCAAGTAGGGCAAGGTCATTGAATCGGTCAAGGAAGTTCTTGGCAAAACGATGACGGAATGAATGAGGATAAACCACTTCCTTATTCATTCCGTATTTTTCCGCAAAATGTTTCAGTTGTTGGGCTATGCCACGTGTTGTAATACGTTCTCCAAATCGGTTTAAGAATATATAGCCGGAAATAAGGCCTTTTTCTTTGAGCCATTTCGTAGCTTCTGTACGCAAATTTTTCGGAATATATAAACGACGTATTTTTCCACCTTTACTGTAAAGATCAAGATGACCAACATGTACATGCTCAGCTTTGATGTGAAGCAATTCACTGACACGTGCGCCTGTGGCAGCCATAAACCATACGATAAAATACCACTCATTATAACCATCGGTTTTTAAGCGTGTTTTTAGAAATTTGTAGTCTGCATCGCTAATGACGTTTTCCAAAAAGTTCTTCTGCTGCACTTTGACGAACTTTACCTTCAGTTTTTCCTGTTTTGTAAATTCCAAATACTTGTTGATACCTTGCAATCGTAGATTTACCGTCTGCGGTTTGAAGTTCTCCACCAGATACCCTTTATATGTTAAAAGGTTCTTTTTGTTTATTTCCTCATAATGATTGAGGAAATACTGTACTGTCCACACATACGATGTAACAGTGTTTTTTGCCAAATTAGTTTTGGCGAGATAGCTTTTGAATTTTGTTACCATATTATATTGATTTATAATGAATACGGTAACAATATAATAGAATATATCAGACATTATACGCAGTTGCCTAATGGTTGGGCAGTTTGCAGGCTTGATCAAGTTGCAGACGTATTAGACAATTTACGGAAACCTATTAATTCAAATGAACGTAATTTACGAATAAAGGGTAAACAAATAGATAGGTTGTACCCTTATTATGGTGCAACAGGTCAAGTTGGACTGATAGATGACTATATTGTAGATGGTCATTATTTATTGCTTGGTGAAGATGGCGCACCTTTCCTTGATAAAAATGCGATTAAGGCATATTCTATAAGTGGAAAAAGTTGGGTAAATAATCATGTTCACATCCTATCTCCCAAAATTGATTTTGAATTTCTACAATACTCACTTAATCAAATTGATTATTCTGAGTACGTAAATGGAAGTACACGCTTAAAACTTACTCAAACCGATATGTGTTCTATAAGATTAATGTTACCTCCATTATCTGAACAAAAACTAATTAAGGCTAAAATACAGACTTTATTTTCTCAATTGGACATGATAATGGGGAGCTTATAAACTCTCCATTATCATATCTAAAGTGGCGAAAATCATTTCTATTTTATCGATTATCCGCTTCTGCTCAGAAGACGGTGGTAGGTATATAGGCATTAATAAAAATTTATCAAGAATCAGATTGTGTAAACCCGTAGTCTGTGTTTGCATCAATCTCATAGCTCCTGTCTGATATATAGCCAGAATATAATAGTACAAAAATTTGCTTAATATGGTGTTGCTATACTTTATTCTTAATACCATTGTAAAATTACTGAATGAAAAAACGCCACCTTCACCTTCATAGAGTATTGTTCTTCCTACAGGATTATTATCACTACCGCCTGATTTCTCTACAATTAAATCACCATTCATTAAATGGCGTTTAGTAAAAGTTCGTTGTTCAACATCAATATATTCGATATTTGAATAGTCTAACTTAAAGTCTTTTGTAAAATTTGCATTGCGTATAACACCCACATGGACAAATGGTTCTTTCTTCCCTTTCCACAATCCATTGATGTTTTCGCATAAATCTTTAAGTGTAGTAGTACACCAACCATTAGGCAACTGCGTATAATGTCTGTTATCACAAGGTGTGAAGTCGGGATTTATGCGCTTCAACAGTTCAATGGCAGATTCGTCATTCGGGTCTTGAGGCACGAGTTTGCCGTGAATGGCGAGGTCAAGGATTTTACCCTTAATTTGCTTGATAGTTGTCTGTAAATCGGTTTTTCCTTGCTCTATTTGGTCAATCAAAGCAAACCAATGTTCAATCTCTTCTACGATACGGTATTGTTCAGATAATGGAGGTAATGGTACTATCAACTTCTTAAATTTATCAAAATCTATACTATCAACGGTAGTACCATCTTTATGATAATCTTTAAGAATCACCTGCTCTTGAGCTTTTATCACATAATACAAGTATGTGTGAATATGTGATAAAACACATGAAATCGCCTTTACATCTTGATTAACGGTCGCTTCTGTATCTAAAATTGCAATGGGGAATGTATGACGTAATATTCCACTTCTTGTCACTATTAATAATGTGCCTTTACCGTAAATTGTCATTTGATCTAATGCTGCATCGGAAATTTTCAACAAGGAATCTGCTATATGAGCAAACTTCATGTCTTTTGATGTTATCCATAGATGCTTAGCATTATTCCAATACTTTCTGTTATCCATTGAGGGCGTTTTTCCTCCCCCAAAAGTAGCTAAATCATCCAAAGAACAAATAGTCCAACCTTTCGGCAAATATTTGTTCTCATAATGGTACGTATCAGAAGAAACAGTTTTCTTACTTTTCTTTATCTTTCCCTCCTTTATCAAACGTTCTTTCTCTTCCTTAATACGTTCAAGTAAAACAGACGCAGGTTCATCATTTGGATCTTGTGGGACAAGTTTTCCTCTAATAGCGAGGTCTAATATTTTCTGTCGTAGTTTCTTTGTATCCATTAGTCCTCGATATTTGCCATTAATTTTTGAAGTTCAGCCACCGCTTTACTTATGTTATCACTTTTCTCTTTGATAATAGCCATTAATTCTGATAATGAATAGTCTACTTCATCTCCCCCCTGTTTTATCCAAGATACATCAAGGCTAGTCTTGTCACGAGTTATTATTTCATCACAAGTATATTTACGCCAACGCCCATTCGGATTATCCTCAGCATTATATGTTTCTACACGAGCATTTATATCCTCCGCATGATAACACAAAACGAAATCATCAATGATGCCTTTGCATTGGATTAGTAGCCAATGTATGCTTTACATCCGTACGATAATCATAAAACCAAATATCCTTCGTTCTACTACCTTTTGTAAAGAATAACACATTAGCTTTTACACCTTGAGCATAAAATATACCAGTCGGCAAACGCAAAATAGTATGTAAATTAAATTCTGAAAGTAGTTTCTTACGAATCACTTCTCCAGCGCCCCCTTCAAACAGTACGTTATCAGGCAAAACAACCGCTGCACGTCCGCCTGTTTTGAGCGAAAGCATTATATGTTGTAAGAAATTCAATTGGTTATTTTTCGTCTCAACATAAAAATCACTTCGATTAATGTCGACAGAGCCAGAAGGGCGGGTTCCAAAAGGCGGATTAGCAAGAATGACATTCACTAGTATATCAGGTTCCTTTTCTAATGAATCCTGACATATAATAGGACTTCGGTCAGTACCAACACCATGAAGATACAAGTTCATCGAAGCTAATGTAACAACCAAAGGAGTATTATCCGAACCATGCAGAGCTTTATTCCGCAAAAAATCCCGTTTGCCTTTGTCTTGTGATTGTTTTTTCATGTAGTCATAAGCTGCCAAAAGAAAGCCACCAGTTCCACAAGCCGGGTCACAAACCGTTTCCCCAATCTGAGGACGCGTTACATCAACCATTGCCGATATAAGAGAACGAGGAGTAAAATACTGACCTGCACCACTCTTTTTATCTTGCCCATTCTTCTCTAAAATACTTTCATAAATAGCCCCCTTAACATCACCATCCATTATAAGCCATTGCTCCTCATTAATCATTGTTATGACTTTCTTTAAATATACAGGCTTATCTATTTTGTTTTGAGCTTTCGTATAGATAGTACCAATCAGATTATCCTGCTCACTCAGTATTCTCAATGTATTTTCATACTGACCTATCAAATCAAGACCATCCAATTCTATCAGGTTTTCCCAACGATATCCTTCAGGTATGGCTGATTCTTCGTCAAGCAATTTAACGTTTTCATCATCCATTTTCAGAAATAACAAATAAGTCAGTTGGGTTATATAATCGGTAAATCCAATACCTTGCCCCGCTAACGTAGTGGCAAGTGTCCAAACCTTTTTAGTCAGACCTTGCTCATTCGAATTTGATTTTGCCATATTAATTTTATGCTACTTTTCTATTATAAATTAAAAACTGAGATAATGAAACAATAGCCTCATTCACCGCTGCTATAGTACCAAACTTACGTATCATCTGAAGCGCTATTGTTTTATCATCTTCCTTTATTTCTTTTATTGTACAAGAACCATTCGCTACAATATAGTTCACAATCTGACGGATAGTATTCTTTTGAGCCTCAGTCATTGTACGCTGTATCTGCCCACACCACAATTCAAAACGTTGGGCAGCCATTGATGACAGGCTACGAAGTTCTGTCACCTGATGATAAGCATATCTGACTAACTGAATAATATTAGTCAAAGCTTCTTTTTCTTCTTTCGTCCCAAAATGTACTACATTGGAAGGGTTAACAATAGAGTATGTATTCCATAATTGAGAAGGATTAAACTTGTAATTCTCCATTTTTATCCGATTCTCCAAATCCTTAAGCATTGCATAAGTGATAGGTTCTCCGTTATTGTTATAAATAATGCGTAAAGCCTCTATCTCATCTCTATGTTCATTTACATATTGTTCAAACGCCTGAGTCGTGTCGTGAGCTTCCTCTATGGAAAATCCTTTCTCAATCAATGTATCTTCACCGGGCATTAAAATTGTGACAAATCCGGCGTTCAGAATACACAGATATTCACGGGCATCGGGATGAATAGCGAGAGGACGTACCAAGCCTTTCCGTTCGTTATTCGGTTCGTTTATATTCACATATTCCGGCAACAGATTATTATCCAAAGCTTCATATATACGAGATGCCATATCCCGCATATCTGTACCAGCCAATCTTATAAACTCATTCCTCTGTTCTTCATTTGCCTTATTATGTATTCTTGACAGACGGCTAGCCAACAATCGCAAATGTTCATCCGGCAGTTCACCATGAGAGATACGTTCTAAAAGTTGCCTTAAAGACAACAATGTTTCAGCATTGTTTCCCACTCCAGAAGTTGTTACATAATGCTCATGTTCTGTTACTCCCACTGCATCGACTAAGAAAAACAAATCTTTACTATGAGCATTTGGAGTAACATTACGAAGTTGCTCATCACCAATTGTACGTACTCCTCTACCTTTCATCTGAGTATAAAGAGAGTCAGACTCGACATCACGCATAAACATCACCACTTCCAAAGGCTTCACGTCTGTTCCAGTAGCAACCAAAGTCACAGTTACAGCAATGCGGAACTCCTTATCATTACGAAAATGACGTATCAACTCATTACTATCTCCAGCCGAATAAGTGATTTTCTGCACAAACGTATCATCTTCACGTCCAAAGACTTCCTTCGCTATTTTAACAATATTACTTGCATGAGCATCATTCAAAGCAAATATTAATGTCTTAGGTAAATAGTCAAAATTAGGTTCTCTTTGGGGATCATTAAACATTTCTGTATAAACCGCATCTCTATATGTCTCTAAAATCAACTTTATTTGAGCAGGATTAATAATACTTCTATTCAGTTCTTGTCTTGTGTAAGTAGTCGTTTCCTGTGTTTCGATATTTTCAGTTTTACCTGTATAGCGGGTTATTTTACGTACTTTATCCCCCTCGCGAATTGCGCCGCCATCTTCAGTTACTTGTGTTTTAATACGGAACACCCTATAATCAACATTGACACCATCAACTATTGACTTTTCAAGAGTGTAGTTCACTATTAAGTTGTTATTAAAGAAAGCCAATGTTTCAACAGCAGGAGTAGCTGTTAACCCAATCATTTTTGCAGAACTAAAATATTCAAGCACACTTCGCCAACTACCATAAATAGAGCGATGGCACTCATCAATAATTATCAAGTCAAAGTAATCCGGGGGCAAGTTAGGATGAACCGGCAAATTCATATTTCTAGTACCGTCGACAACATAATCCGCTTCATTATCATCATCTATAAAATCGTCTCCGGACAATAAAGAAAATAAACGCTGTATAGTAGAGATAACAACATTGACATCATTTGGGATTTTTGCAGTTTTCAATCTTTCTACTCCAAATATGATATTAAACGGATCACCATTTTCAGTCAAACGGAATGTTCCAAATTCTCCTTCTGCCTGTTTTCCAAGATTATTACGGTCAACAAGAAACAAAACCCTCTTCATTGAAGTGAAAGCCAACAAACGATAGGCAGCCAAACATGCGGTATAAGTCTTTCCCGCTCCCGTAGCCAAAACCATCAATGCACGATCATGCCCGCTACGAAAACTATTTTCTAATTTTGTTATCGCTTCATACTGGCAATCCCTTAATCCTTTCCTTTTTAAGGTTGGGAGTCCTGCAAAATCATCTTTAAGTCCTAATAGTTTTACTATTTCTTTAGGAGAATGAATTTTATTCAAAGAAATATATTCAGAATCAACGTCACGGGTATCTCTGAATAACAGTTCCCTTCCATTTGACAAATAAACTAAAGGTAAAGGATTCATCCAAGCCTGACACCAATGAGGTACACCTCTAGTATATTTTTCAGCCTGGTCTGCCACAAATTCAGAATAAATTGACACAGATTCTTTCTTTGCTTCCAATACGCCAACAGCTTTACCATTTAAAAAAAGTAAATAGTCAGCTTCACGATTACCTTTCAGCAAGCCTTCCTCGACTGCTATAGCAGATACTTCAGGAGAATAATGATTTCTATCAACTACTTCCCACCCCGCATCATTAAGCATACGGTCAATTATTATTCGAGCCTTTTCTTCCGGTTTCATGTGTGTGTCTTTTTTTTGTAACTTCCGATAAGGCTATATTATCGGAAGTTACAAAAATAGGTAAAAATATAGAATATGAGAAAGAAATGGAGATTTTTTGATACATCACAACACAATTTCTCTATAAAAGATTCTTTGCATATCAGTAATATTTGTCCAAACGTTTCCCATTCCCAAAATAAAGCCCTACTTTTGTGAAGAATATTTTCCCGTATATTAACGTATTAACAATAATATCTCACAAATAAAATAAACCCTACAAGATGAAAGAAAAATCCGACAGCCCGTCTGTCCCCTACAATTTCTCCCGGTGTTTCAACGACCAATGCCCGCAAGCCTCGAAATGTTTGCGCTACATAGCTGCACAAAATGAAACAGCCGATTACCTTTATATCTCCATCGTTAATCCGGCACGTTATCCTGCGGATGGGAACCAATGCGAATGTTTCAAGACTGCTGTCAAAGTTCATGTGGCATGGGGACTTAAACAGTTGCTTAACAGAATTCCCTATGAAGATGCGGTCAGTATCAGAATACAAATGGTCGGACACTATGGAAAAACGGGATATTATCGGTTCTATCGTGGAGAACGGGGGCTTATGCCTAAAGACCAAGCCTACATCAAACAGCTATTCCGTAATAAAGGGATAAAAGAAGAACCAACTTACCAACGTTACACAGAAGAATATATTTGGTAAGTTGCTGTCATCTGTCACAGATTAGGAGTTAATAGTTTAGTAATGAACCGATAAGACTGTGACAGCAAGAGGTGACAGCAGGGTGATGGCATTTTTGCCGTCACCTGGTTATTAGTCTTACAACATGATAGAGTGTACCGCTACGCGTATGTTTGGAAGGTATTTCTTGCTTTTTCAGTATTCTTCCGAAGGAATTAACCCTCTTGACAGACATCGGGATTGAACTGCCTTTTTGAATATCTTCCATAATCTCCGCTGGAGACAACCACTCCCCTTCTTCAGGCTGTGCGGCACGAAAATAACGGAAGAAAAGTTGCTCTTCCGGCGGGACTTGTTCAAATTCACGGTTGTTTTCCACCATGATCTTTTCTTCCTCCTGATCGAACCAGTAACGTTCGCCATGTTCCAATTCGTACATAGCTTGTGCGTAAAGCTGCTCATAGTCTATCGGACGGTTGGTGTCAATCACTCCGGTCACTTCGATACAAATAAAACGACGACTGCCGGAAGGATCGGTCAACAAGTCTTTTTGGTTACTTGTGGCTATGAATGAGGCGTAACGGCGCATTTCAAGCACGGCACTGCCATGAGGTTTCTTCACATTCAGCACAGGCTTTTGCAAAATATGTTTCAGGAAGCCTTGTTGTGTCGAACTCACCTGGTCAAATTCATCGATATTGATTAACGCAAAACGATTGAGGTAAAGTTCGGCATCTTTCTTCCGGGAAAAGTCAATACTGTCGGTATAGTAGGAACGCTCGGAAGGGGGCATTATGCTCCGGCAAAAGGTGGATTTACGTGTCCCTTGCAATCCGACAAGTAAGGGAGAAACACTGTTTGCATACTTTTTATTGCTTCCTTTCCAATGAGAAACCATATTGAGGAACCAACGGTGGAACAAATCCATCCAATACGGATTCTTACAAGGGACAGTGGCTGCCAATGCACGGATACGGTCTTTACCGTCCCATGCGGGAAGCCGGTAGAGAAAATCTTCCAACGGGTTGAATACAGGCACGCGATTGGAGTAAATATAACGACTAATATCCCTGTCCCACAACGGAATACCTTCCATTTGCGCATCCAAAGCAATGCTGTTCAGCGCACGTTTGTCGAGAGGATTGAAGCGGAAACGGAAAGAAAGCCTTTCACGATATTCTACCTCACCAATTTGGGTATTATGGCGGAATTCATAGCGGCGTTTCATGAATTCTTCTGTCTGCAAGGCGAGTTGCTGCTCTTTGCTTAGGCTGATATTCTTGCCGAAACCTTTGCACTCGGTATATATATTACCAATCATTTGTCGGATAAGTTCTTCCTGTTTATACATATAGAAGTGGAAAACGGTACGTTTCACGACTTCTTCTTGCGGAAGTCCCGAAGCAAAACAGTTTTTAGCCAGTTGGACGACTAAAGGATGCCATGTGCCTTCACGCAATTCAAGTCCCGCTTCCCGAAGATCGGCATACGCTTTCCGAAAAGCGGCTTCGAAAAGCATCAGGAAGGCATTTTCCGCATCATATCCCGGTACGGCACGAGTCAATGGAGATTTCTCCGCCTGAACCGCTTCCCGGAAAGTGGTTTCTTCGGGCATTGATGATGGTTGAGAGAGATAAAATTGGACTGAATTCGGACGATATATGATGTCCGGATCGTGGGATAATCGCGAATATTGTTCCAGAGTCGGTTCTTTGGGAAGTATATCGAACGGGATTTGGGGCTGATAACATTTCACAGCCAGTCGATAAGCATGGGCGTGGAATAGTTCCGCTTCTTCCCGTGTTTTGGGAAGCGAGTTGTCCGGTCGGGTGAAGGTAGTCCATATTTTCACCGTTTTTCCACTTGAACCCATAAAAGCACAACGGGTTTGTGGTTGCTCACAGGCTTTTTGTTTCACTAAAGCGATTTCCGACTTATTGGATAAAGGACCGATGGTCAGTTCTACAATACCGTTGTAGTTTTTCATCTGTTTCTGACCGTTTACTTTTCGAAATTCGGCAGCAGGAATTATCTTGGGCAGTTTATCGGCAAACATACACCGTTCATCGGAAAGGGTATATCGCAGATGCTCTCTGAATGTAGAAACAGGACGGGATTTTATTTCTGTCTTTATCTTATTTACCAGTATATCTAGATCCATTACGCTAAGCGCTATCGTATCTTCGTTCTTACGAAATTGAGTAATTTTCATTAATTTGATAATAATTTGTTTTGTCAGCGTCTTTGTGATCGTTGAGACTGCTAAATTAGTCATAATATCCGAAACCGGCAAAGAAAACAAGTTTTTAATACAGAAAATTATTGATATATCAAGCATCTCTTTAACCGAAAGAAACGGGATTGCCACCACTCTATTACGGGGCAAATTAGTTTTCTCCGCTTGAAACTACAGTTCCAGCTAAAGGAAACTATAGTTTCATCGGTGAGAAACCAATGGTTTCAAGTAATTGAAACTAGAGTTTCAAGCGTATGAAACTAAAGTTTCAAACCGCAGAATGAATGTACTGTACTGGATTTAGTTGACAACTTCGCTTGTTATACCTAAGTTCGTTTACTCAATATTTTTTAAAACCTAAATAAGTTTACTTGTCCCTTTGTAATTCCTGTATAAGTTGTCATTTTAGATATTTTGCAAAATTATGTATCTTCTCTTATAAGTGCAAGACTTCGGGCTGTAAACTTTCATTAAATAACAAAAACTCTTCGCTCGGGGATCGCCCTAGCGGCAACCTTAGATTTGCAGCATCAAAATATTTATCTTTGAATTGATATTGAAA
>OHNQ01000280.1_pt1 | contig 33343 bp, 25 predicted proteins | sample 1569621 | NCBI WGS metagenome assembly OHNQ01 (sample SAMEA3879516, study PRJEB24766) | human gut metagenome | biome: human-associated habitat; feature: feces | place: USA | collected 1985/1987
TGTTAAATAGGCACAGGTCGGAGGGGTGTTAGCCCCGAACGACCTGTGTATAAGAGCATATTTTTACCCCCCATGACCCCGGACGAGGGGTCAGAACTAGATAAGGTTGTCCGACCCCTCAGCCGGGGTCCTCCCCTATAGACACACCTATGAATGCCCTACGGCAAGGCTTTCCTATTGCACACCACTGATCACTCAACCCACTTGATTCGGAAATAGGTAAGTAGCGCTTTATACTGGTCTTGTGCTGTAAGATAGATATCGATAAGGTAACCCGGCGTCTGCTCCCAATGCTCCAAACCACGGTAGTAGTACATCTTGAGTTCGTCAGTAATGATAAAGGGAACGATTCCATGGGAAAGACCTATGAAATAAACTCGCCTGATAGGCAATCTTAATGGCACCTTATTCGGAAAGTCACAGGCAAAGAATACCTTTGTTTGGAGAAGAATTAGTATATTTGGGTATTAATAGAAAAACAACTAACAAAATGAGAAAATTAAGTGACATGAAGAAGACCATTACACTGCTACCATTAGCACTGATAGGGCTTGCTCTATCATTTACTTCCTGCAACAATGAAAGCAGGAGCGAACTCAATGGCGGAGAGACCACACTCGAACTGAGCTCATCCATCGCGCAGAACCGTGTGACCACTCAGAGCGACCAAAAGACCAACCACTGGGATGGCAATGAGAAGATCGGAGTATTCTCTACCTCTTTAACTGCCTCTAATGTACTCTACACAGCTACAAAGGCTGGAGCTAGCACCGACTTTACTACTCAGGCTCCTATCACCATCCCTTATGGCACAGAGCAACACGATATCAAGGCGTACTACCCTTATGATGCTGCTGCAACTACCGCAGTAGAGTTCGACCTCACCAAGCAAAACAACCAGCCAGTACTCTATGCTACTGGCACCGTTACTAACGCCAATCCTAAGCTCAACCTCAACTTTGGACATAAGCTAGGTAAGCTACGCATCAAGGTAGAGACCACCAATTCCCTCAATCCTACTGAGCCTGTCTCAAAGGTTTCGGTGAATGAGGTGCTCACTAAGGGGTCACTCAATATTGAAAGTGGTGACTTTACAGTAGACAATACCGTCAAAGCCAATCTTGACCTCAAGAAACAAGGCGAGGAGTTCTATACCTATCTAATGCCAGGTGAGATCATCAAGGGAAAGGTGATTGCTATTGAGCATGGTGGCAAGGTCTACAAGGCAACCTTGGTTAATGACAAAACTGTAGAGGCAGGTAAGTACTACCGCTACACCATCAGCCTATCCAATGGCTCAGCTAAGATTGAGGATGGATCTGGTACCATTGACAATGAGGATGAGGGAGATACTGGAAAGGTGATCGGTGCACCCGAAGAGGATACCACTCCTTCTACACCAGTAACCGCGACACTTACCAGCACCAATAGCGAGTACGCTAGTGGTACACTTTCGGCTCCAGCAGAGGGAGGAAGCTACACCTTTACCCTAGCTGGTCTAGAGGCAGGCACTCAGGTATCTGCAAAGGCCGATCCTGTTGCCGATTGGCTCACATTTAGTGGCGACGTGACTCTTCGTGCTGCTGCCGACCAAACTTTCACCGTAAAGGTAGAGGCAAATGAGACCACCGAGAAGCGTGAGACTACCATCACCCTCACCGCTGAGGGGATGAACGACCTCACCTTTGCAGTGCAACAAGCCGCAAAGGAGGTGACCCCTCAACCAGATCCAGAGCAACCAAAGCTTCTATTCCCTGGTGGTGACTTTGAGAATTGGGATGCATTCATAAGCAACCTTAATAAATTCGGCCTAAAGAACTACGCCACTCAAGCAGATGGTGGTCGTACGGGCAAAGCTATGCTTATAAAGGGAACTCCTAAAGGCAACGACTACGTATTTACCACTAAGGCTATAGAGGGAGGTCCTACATCAGGCAAAGCCATCACCTTCTACGTAAAAGGAACTGGTGGTAAATCGCTCTCCCTTAATGTATATACCTCTGATGGAAAATACAAGGCATATAATCTAGGAACGATAGATGGCACATCAGATGCTAATTTAGAGGTTGCTGCAAATAACCAATATACTGGAACTATAGACACCAAAGGTGAATGGGTTAAGGTGACCCTGAACATCTCTGGATTAGACCTTTCCACCTCAGGTAATTTCTTCGCCCTCAAAGTAGGCAAGGAGGTAGCCTATGACCTTATGATTGATGACTTCACGATTGAGTGATTAACGATTTATAATTTTTCACGGCTGCCTGTGTGGGATATCGCAGGCAGGCGTTTTAAGAGAACGTAAATGGAATTAAACAACAATTAGAGTCTATTTGATGTCAAGGAACAAGACAATCTTACTATTATTGGCTATTACAGCTGTACTTATCTTTAGCTGTTGTAGCTGCGACGACAAGAAGGGGGATAAAGAACTCCCCAGAGAATACACTGTCCTAGAAGTACAAAGTCGTATCAACTCTCTAAGGGCTACCGAGACCTCGTGGGAGAGAGGCGACCAAATTGGTCTTTACGCTGTAGTAAGTGGCAAAGGCTTGAGTAGCACCTCTATTTTCCAAAAGGCTAGCAACCTACCCTATACCACTCCTGATGGTGATGGGCAATTCCTTCCCGCCGAGGGAGGTGAGATACGGCTGATGCCTGAGGAGCGAATTGACCTCATTAGCTACTACCCTTACCAACCGGTTGGTGCGGATCATAAGTTGCGAATCAATGTACGAGATCAGAGCGACCTCTCTAAGCTCGATCTACTCTACAGCGACAATGCACGTGGGCTCAATAACCTGCACCCTAAAGCCAACCTGCAATTTTTCCATGCTTTGAGTCAGCTACAGGTCTCTATCATGAGCGAAGGGGATACCGACCTCAATGCACTTCAAATTAGCGTGGGTGATGTGAACGTAGAGGGTGTTTTTGATCTCACTACAGGTCAACTTTCCAACCTCGGGGCCACCACCAGCAAGATAACGATGCACAAGGCCAAGAGTGTAGCTAAAGGGGCAACACATCAAGCTATTCTGCTACCAGGGCAGGAGCTGAAAGGCCTTACCTACACCTTTGAAGTGGCGGGCAAGAGCTATACTTACACGGAGATGGAGTCGAAGAAGCTACAGGCAGGTATTCGTGTGCGACGCAACTTCAAGCTCACCGACACTGGTGTGGAGCTCATTGATGCCACTATTGAGATTATCGGGGAAGGCGAAGGAGGCACTCAACCACAGCCCAATCCTCAGCCGGATCCAGAGCAACCTGGAGAAGACCCTAAGCCCGAACCCCCTACGCCTCCAGCTGAAGGGTATGGTAATCAGGCCTACTATATGGAGCAGGTACTGATCCAAAATGGCTATATGGAGGATCGTGTCATCCACCAAGAGGATACTCCCGACAGCTTCTTTGCAGGGGGAACGACTCCTGGTGGTAAGCGACGCAACTATACTATTTATTTTAGCAAAAGCAGTCACCAACCCTATATGGTCGCCTATCCGATGTACAGAGACTGTATTGGGGAATGGAGTAGAAAGAAGTGGGGTGGCGACCCTTGGGACTTCGGCCCTGGTGTAGAACAAAAGTATCAGATGCAACTAATCAGAAGGAGCTTTCAGCCACGTGAGTACAATATGAGCCGAGGCCACATGCTGGCAAGTAATCAGCGTACCGCTTCCAAAGAGCTCAATCGCACCACCTTCTACTTCACCAACGTAGTGCCACAAGAGCAAGGTCAGAATGCAGGTATCTGGGCAACGCTCGAGAATAAAGAGAATGCTTTTGCTAAGAATGCCCGTAAGACCGATACCCTCTATGTGGTTTGTGGCCCTACGCTTGCTCCTAATGCTGAAATGGTGCGTGACGATGTCAATAAGAAGTGCCCAATCCCCTCCCATACGTGGAAAGTACTACTGAAGAAGAAAAAGGGTCAGTGGGTCTCCATTGGTGTCAAGATGCCAAATGTAAGACCCGCTAGTGGTAGCAAGTGGGACGACTATACTTGCACCGTGGCCGAGCTCGAGAAGGAGCTAGGGGTGAAATTCTTCCCCTCCCTCCCCGAGAACGAAGCAACAGCGATTAAGAGTCAGAATAACTCTAGAGACTGGTAAATAATAATAATCACACAATAATTATATCAATATGATGAAGACAACGACTAAATTAGGAAGCCTACTCCTAGCGAGTACCCTACTATTCTCTAGCTGTCAACGCAGCGGAGGATGTGGCTGTGAAGTGGATGACCCTTATGCAAAAGGTAAGGGCGACCTTAGGGTAAGCTCCAACATTGTGCAACCCGGCACACGTGTAGCTGGAGAAACCTGGGAAGTATCTGATGCCATCGGTATCTTTGCACTGAACGAAGGACAAGCACTAGGAGCTAATAACTACGCCACAAATGCTAAGTACACTACCGCTTCAGCAGGTGAAAAGGTGGTCTTTACCTCGGCTATGGAGGGGATCAACCTACCTAGCACTGGCAATCTAGACCTAGTCGCCTACTACCCATATAAGGAGGGAGTGACTACCGAGCTGGCTTTTGACACCTCTGATCAAAGCAAACCTGCCCTTATCGACCTCCTTTACTCGGACAACCAAAAGGGAATCAATAAGCAAAATGGCAATGCTAACTTGGTATTTAGCCACATGCTCACTTTGATTGAATTCAATATCACTACCGATGGGCTGGCGATCAATAATGGCACCATTGCTCTGAAGGATGTATTGGTGGATGGTAAGATGGCACTTGCTGATGGGGCCATCACTACTGGCACCAAGACCGCTACTCCAAGTGTAGCTATCAAGGCAGCAGGCACTAATAAGTACAAAGGGATGATGATCCTACCTCCACAGTCCTTGACTGGCAAGGAGGTAACCTTTAATATCAATGGTAAGCCACACACCGCTAACCTAAAGCTAACAGCCACTGAGAGCGGTTACAAGTACACCGTTGAGGTGACCTACAATAGAGGTCAGCTAGTAATAGTGGAGGGTGCTACCATCAATCCTTGGAAGAAAGGGTCGGACAATGGTGAGGTCATCGTTATCGGTGGCGAGGAGACTCCTACTCCACAACCAGAGCCAGAGCCAGAACCACAGCCACAGCCACAGCCAACTGAGGGCAAGTTGCTTTTCCCTGGCGCCAACTTTGATGACTTTGATGCCTTCAAAGCCAGCCTAAATAATTTTGGACTACAAGCTTACGCCAACCAAGTTGACGGCGGTAAGAGTGGCAAGGCACTACATATCAAAGGTACGCCTGCAAAGAATGACTACGTCTTTACCACCACTAAGAATGCCTCTGGTATGACCTCTGCGACTAAGATCACCTTTTACATCAAGGGAACAGCAGGTAAGTCACTATCAATGAATATCTACTCTGCCCCAAGAGAGTATAAGCCATTTAACTTGGGCGAGGTAGCAAGTACAGAAGACATTATGCTAGCACCCGCAGCTTCCAACCAATATACTGGAGCTATTGACACCAAAGGGGAATGGGTAAAGGTAACCCTTAATATTGCTGGGTTGCAACTATCCACCTCAGACAATTTCTTTGCTCTCAAGGTAGGCAAGGAGGTAGATTACGATCTAATGATTGACGACTTTATGATTGAGTAAGTACTCATTAAGTGAGATGGAAATGGGGTCGCCACTGTTGCGGTCCTCTTTCCATCTCACTTTCTAATAGAATCAGATTATTAACTAATGACTCAAAGACATGCAAAGAATTACTAGGCTTATTGCCTTGGCAAGTCTCCTACTGTCTATAGCTTTCTGCCCTCTTCTCGCTCAGGAGAAGACCTCGCTTCGAGGGGTCGTTCGCGACGGAGGTAGCAACAATGGCATAGGTGGCGTGCTAGTAACCCTCCAGAGTAGTAATCAGCAGACTACAACCGAGAGTGATGGTAGTTTCGCCTTTTACAATATTAAGGCTGGCGAAGAGACCCTACTCTTCAGCTCTCCTCTGCACACTACTGTGGAGCTAAATATCACCATCACCCCCAACCGACTCAATGAGGTGGGACCGATTGTGATGATACAAAATAAAATCAATGACAATGCCCAGTTTGCGGGGATTGTAGATAATATTGACCTCGACCAGATTGACGATGAAGGGGCGGGGCAGTCGGCCAATACGATGGTCATCTTTACCAACGATGTCTATCTCCAGAAGGCTGGCTTCCAATTCTCACAATTCCGTCACCGCAATCGTGGTTACGACAATACCTACGAGCAGAGGTATATCAATGGCATCAACTTCAATGAAGGGGTAAGAGGCGTCTTCAACTACTCCTCCATCGGTGCCCTTAATGATATGACCCGCAATGGTAATCGCATCAATTATATGGGAGCCTCTCCCTTCTCCTTTGGAGATATTGGTGGCTCGGAGAATATCAATATGCGCCCAGCCAACTATACTCGTGGCGGAAAGGCAACCCTCTCAGGCACTAATCGTAACTACTATGCTCGTGCGATCCTCAGCTACAATACCGGTCTGATGGATAATGGCTGGGCACTCTCTGCCGCTATCGGTGGCCGTTATGCTCACGAAGGGGCCATTGAAGGTGTTTTCTACAAGAACATATCCTATATGCTAGGTGCAGAGAAGGTATGGGATAGGGGCAAGCATCGCCTCAGCGTCATCACCTTTGGTTCGCCAGTAGAGCGTGGTCAGCAAGGCTCCTCAGTAGAGGAGGCTCTGAAGCTGGTCTGCAACAATACCTACAATCCAAACTGGGGCTGGCAGAATGGCAAAAAGCGTAACGCCCGTGTGGTGAAGAGCTGGGATCCAACCCTGATCATCTCTCACATCTGGAAGCCCAATTACGAGACCACCCTTACCACTGGTATCGGTGCACACTACAATAGATACGGTAGGTCGTCACTCAATTGGTACAACGGTGCCGACCCACGCCCTGATTACTACCGCTACCTCCCTAGCTACTTCGAGGGAGCCCCCGAGGTGCAGGAGTATTATGCCCACCAATGGCGTACTCTAGAGATTTCTCAGATCAATTGGGATCGCCTTTATATGGCAAACCACCTCAATAATATGACCGGTGACGGTTCCGCCATCTATATGGTAGAGGAACGTCGGAGCGACCTTGCAGAGATTGCCTTCAATACCACACTCAATACACAGTTATCCAAGGAGATTGCACTGAGTGCGGGACTTGAATTTAAGTACTCTCAGTCCAAGCAATTCAAGACAGTCGATGACCTGCTAGGGGCTAAGTATCTATTGGATAACGATAAGTATGCCGAACGCGACTTTGCTGGTAATGATCAGGTGGTTCAAAACGACCTCAATAAGCCTGGCCGTAGAGTATGGGAGGGGGATGTCTTTGGATACGACTACCGCTACCATATCTACAATGCAGCACTTTGGGCTCAGAATGAGCATAAGTACTACAAGTGGGATATCTACTATGGTGCCAAGCTAGCACTTAATACCATCCAGCGTGAAGGTATGATGCGCAACGGACGCTACCCCGACAATTCTTACGGCAAAGGTAAGCTCCATGCGTTTATCAACTTTGATGCTAAGGTCGGTGCCGTCTATAAGTTCAATGGTCGCCACTTTCTCACCCTCAATGCTCAGTACCTCAATCGTCCACAGCTAGAGCGACAGATGTATGTCTCTCCAGATATTTCGGATATTGTGGCACCAACACTCAAGAGCAAGCAGATTGGAAGTGTAGACATCAATTATATCTTCTCCACTCCTAAGGTGAAAGGACGTCTATCGGCCTTCTACACCGGCTTCTGGGATGATATGAAGAAGGTAGCCTACTATGATGATACACAGCGTACCTTTGTACTCCACACCCTTTATGGAGTGGATAAGGTACATAGAGGTGTAGAGGTGGGTGTTGAGTATAAGCCTACCAGTTCGCTCACTTTTGAGCTGATCGGTACTGCCGCTCAATACTACTACAGCAACGACCCAATGGGCGTGATGAATAGTACCAATGGTAAGATTATGAATAAAGAAGAGAAGGTCTACATGAAGAACCTCTACCTCGGTGGTGTACCACAAGTACTGGGTACCTTTGGGGTCGGTTACTTCTGGAATTATTGGTTCTTCAACCTCAATGTCAATGGCTTTGGCTACAACCACATTGATGCAGCACCTATCCGCCGACTCGCTTCTAATTATACCACCGTCACCCCTCCAGGTACTGCCGGACACAATGCTAAGCAGTATGAGGCTTTCAAGCAGTATACCACTCAGGAGCGTTTCAAGGGTGGAGTGACTATGGACCTAAGCATCGGTAAGATTCTTTACCTAAAGAATAGAGACCGCATCAACTTCAACTTCTCCATCACCAACCTACTCAATAATAAGGAGATTCGCACTGGTGGATTTGAGCAAGGACGTATCAACCTAGATCACCCTGAGCGCTTTACCAATAAGCACTACTACATGCAGGGGATCAACTTCTTCCTCAATGCTAGTTACAATTGGTAATATTAATAGACGATACAATATATGAAACTAAATAGACAATTAATTATAGCACTCGTAGCCCTCATCGGGCTCACCTTCGCTTCTTGTGAGCGGGAATACGATGCCCCACTCCTCACTGAGCCGACTGTGGAGATCGGGGATGAAGGCATCATCACCATTGCTAAGTACAAGGAGATGTTTACCTCAGTACCCGAAGAGGGTAAGATCATTGAGGAGGACTTCGCCATCCGTGCCGTGGTAGTGGGCAACGATATCTCAGGCAATATCTACAAGCAAATCTATGTGGAGGATGCCACAGGTGGACTCTCCATTGGTATTGACCAAAATAACATCGCCAATGATTACCCTGTAGGGCAGGAGGTAGTGATCAAGCTACAAGGCCTTGCAGCAACTAGTTACGGAGGCGTCATTCAGTTGGGAATGAACAACAATAATCCCAAGAATACCCGTATCCCCTACGAGATTGCCAAGAAGCATCTCCTAAAGAACCAATGGCCAGATGCCAAAAAGGCAATGCCTAAGGTAACCACTATGGGCTCTATCACCGATGCCATGATTGGTACGCTGATACAGCTAGAGGGCGTTTACTTCGAAAAGGGTGGCGAGCTCAACTATGCCGATCAAGAGATGAATGCCGTTAATCGTATTCTAAGGGATAAGAGTGGCAAGAGTCTCTATGTACGCAATAGCAAGTATGCTACTTTTGCCAATGACAAGCTTCCAAAGGGCAATGGTACCGTGGTAGCTATCCTCTCAAAGTTTGGTAGCGACTACCAGCTATTCCTTCGCTCGGCCGACGATTGCTTCGGCTTTAGTGGCAAGGAGCCTGAGACCTCAGGTGGCACCGACACCCCTACCCCCGACCAACCATCAACAGGGGCAGTGATCTACAGTGAGGAGTTTGCCAAAGACCTTGGTAAGATGACTGCGATCAATGTTGCAGGAGCTCAGACTTGGAAGATAAACACTCAATATAAAAACGTCAACATCTCTGGCTTTGCCGATGGCAAGAACAATGCCAATGAAGACTGGCTAGTTACTCCTGCTTTTGACCTTACAGCCGCAAAAAGTGCATCAATATCCTTTGACCACACTATCAGCCAAGGGAAAACAAAGGTCGTAGACCCTGCAAAGATGAAGGTGGAACAGACCATCTGGGTATCTAGCAACTTCAATGGTGATGTAAAGAGTGCTCAATGGGAACAACTAACCATACCTACTTGGCCTTCAGGCAAGGATTGGACAACCGTTAAGAGTGGTGATATTGCACTACCAGCAAGTATGCTAGGTAAAGCGAACGTAGTCATTGCGTTTAAGTATATCAGTTCTGCAGAACACTCCTCTACTTGGCAACTCAAGAATGTTGCAGTGAAGAGCGATGGAGGAAAGCTCGCAGCTGGTGGTGCAACACCTGCTCCTCAACCTAATCCAGAGCCACAACCAGAGCCAAATCCAAATCCCAATCCAGAGCAACCTGCAACTGGTAAGCTCCTATTCCCTGGTGCCGACTTTGAGGACTGGACTGCATTCGAAGGTGCACTCAATAAATTTGGTCTGAAAGATTATGCTACGCAAGTTGATGGTGGGCATAACGGAAAGGCCCTTCACATCAAAGGCACACCCACAGGCAACGATTACGTATTTACTGCCAAAGTACCACAAGGGGCTCCTACCTCCGGCAATACTATTACCTTCTTCATTAAGGGGAAATCAGCAAAGACCCTCTCAATAAACATCTATTCGGATGAAACTAGAGAATACAAAGGTAAAACCTACCAAGAGTATAAGCCATTTAACATTGGTACAGTTTCGGGAACAGCCGATATTACCCTAAAGCCTCAAGATAGAAACGGATATACAGGCACTATCGATACACAAGGCAAGTGGGTGAAGGTTACCCTTGACATATCTGGATTAAAACTTGCTACCAAAGATAGCTTCTTTGGCATTAAGGTAGGTAAGGAGGCAGCTTACGACCTACTCATTGATGATATCACTATTCAGTAATAGTTCGCTATGAAGTATACTCAGCATAATTGGTATGCCCTACTGGCGTTGCTAGTGGCTTTTGCTTTGGGGAGCTGTGGTTCCTCAAAGCAAGCCACCGGCACCAACGTGGGCAAACAGTACAATACTTATGCCGTTGCCTTTTATAATATGGAGAACCTCTTCGATACCGAAGACGACCCCAATAACAAAGGTGATGACGACTACCTTCCCACAGGACCCTACGCATGGACACAAGTGCAATACGAGAAGAAACTAGATAATCTCGCACGGGTGATCAGTCTCTTAGGTCAAGAGCACACCCCCTACGGGCCAGCTTTTATCGGTACCGCAGAGATTGAGAATCGTCGAGTACTTGAGGACCTCACACAGCGTGACGCCATCAAAGCGATGGGGCTAAAAGTGATCCACGAAGATGGTCCAGACCGTCGTGGTATTGATGTGGCAGCACTCTACAACCCCAATATCTTTAAGCTCGAAGGGTACAAGTATTACCCCTTCAAGTGGGATGAGCGTCCCGACTTCGTGACTCGCGACCAGCTACATGTCTATGGTACTATCGCAGGCGAACGGATTCACTTCATCGTACTCCACTGGCCTTCTCGCTACGGCGGCCACAAGAGCAACCCACTTAGAGAGGCAGCAGCTCGTACCACCCTCGCAATAGTTGAGGAGATACAAGCCTCCGAACCAGATGCTAAGGTGGTGATTATGGGCGACCTGAATGATGACCCCACCAACACCAGTGTGACAGAGGTACTCAATGCCAAGACCCACCGCAGCGAAGTGGCACCAAAGGGGATCTACAATCCTAGTGCCTCGCTCTTTGCTAAGGGCATTGGCACACTTGTCTACCAAAATAAGTGGAACTTCTTCGACCAGATGATGGTGACCCACGGACTCATCTCCAGCCAGAGCAATCTGCGACTTTGGAAGATGGAGGTATTCGACCGCAACTTCCTCATCACACAAGAGGGGAAGCGCAAAGGATACCCACACCGTACCTTCGAAAATAATTCATTTATCGATGGCTACAGTGACCACTTCCCAGTCCTCATCTACCTCCTTCAGGAGCGTCACTAAATTAAATATACAAACAACAAGAGGGTGCACCAACTTATTGATGCACCCTCTTATTGTACTCCCCCTCAACCCCACATGAAAAGAGACTGTTGCACAAGGACCTCGGCAGAGGTCCATCCCATAGTCACTCCTATGAATGCCACAGACTTTTCTAACACATAACCCCTCGGGCTAGGATCCGTCTGACCTTCCACGAGGGTAAGTATCCTAGCTGTAAGTTTGCAGGTAGCCCGAACGACCAGGGGGGAAACGCCCCCCTCCCTACTACCTTCCCTCATGGGATGTCGGACAATCTTATCTAGAATCCATCATTTCCTCTCAATGTGTCTACTTTTTCAGGAATAGAGGAGACAGAGTGTCTACACTTTCAGGAATACGATAATATATCGTCCACACATTCCGCACGCATACGGAATAAGAGGTTGATGTAATAGATTATTAGGCAGGAAACGAACACTTGGAGAGACAGTTGCACAAAAGCGATCGGTCGCATGACTATGTCCGACCCACAAGGGGGCGAGTATATACATGTGCCATTGCTTACCCCCAGTCGTTCGGGGCTCTGCCCCTCCGACCTGTGCCTATTTAACACGGACCTCTCCGAGGTCCTTAACCCACGTGCTCTCCGTTGGATAGGGTCTTGATAGACCCTATCCAACAGTCTTGATATCTGCAGAATAATAGCTCCTAGGTAAGTATGAAAAAAGAGAGGTACACCCCATAGGAGTGTACCTCTCTCATTATACAAGAACCTTCTTTTATTAGAAGCGATAACCAGCAGTTACGAAGAATGCACTATTCTTGTTGGTGTCACCAAATTCTTTCTTACCAACAACAGGAATATCAACTGTATAGTTCTTGGTAACATCATACATACCAAACTGTGCACCTACAGAAAGCATTACACGCTGATACTCTAGACCAGCACCTACCTGAAGACCCCAATCAAATGGATTGCATGCACGGATTGACTTTCCTGCAATAGTAGTCTCCTTAAATGGATTGGACTTGTCTTTATTATCACCAACCTTTGCAGATCCACCAACACCATAAGCTAGGTAAGGACCAGCATTAACAAAGGCATTAAGACCTTCGGTTACCCCAAAGCGTAGGTTAGCTAGGATAGGTAGGTCAACATAGTAAAGTGAGTTCTTGACATTCTCCTTATCACCATAAGAGAAGCCCTTCATAGAGAAGTTAAGACCTGGCTGGATGCTTAGCTCCATAGCACCAGTATTCAACACACCGAAGTCTAGGGCCACACCTGCACGAGCACCAGAGGCGATCTTAGAATCTTTTACGCCACTAATGTTGGCACCTTGATATCCTGCACTTACAATCACACTTGGACGATACTGTGCCATGGCACCGATCGCAAAAACTGTACTAGCAATAGCTGCTAAAATAATCTTCTTCATCATTTACAATTTTCTAAGTTGTTTATAATACAAACAGTTAAGAGGGGCATTTCTAACGCCCATTCCTTTCTATTCTAAAGCAAATGTAGGTATAAATTGGGAAAGAAACAGAGCAAGCCGCGCTCTTTTAACACAGATTGAAGAGAGATAACTAGCAATTACAATACTTATAGATTAAAAGACCCCTATTTAAGCCTTCTTAGCACAATTCACGCTTCTTACGAGGGCGATAAATCCGCTTCCACCAAAGATAATAGCCAGTAATTGGTAGCGAAGCTCCTATGAGCATTGCCAAAAAGGTGAGCAGACGTGAAAAGCTACCACCCCACCTTCCAAGATGAACAGATGAGATCCAGCCACTCACTTTCTCATACCTCTCCTTATCGGCATACTTGGTCACCTCCAGTAATTCCCCACTTATGGGATCAAAGCGGTAATCGTCCGTAGCTCTAGCATTGCCCCACCCAGAGAGTGATGCCTTCACCACTCCTTTCTGCACTCTCAAAGAAGCATACTTCTCCAATGGGATCTGCTTCACCGCTACACCCCACGCTACATACCCCTCTCCAATCTCTTGGATAGAGGCATGAGGTGGCTTCTCAGAAGGCTGAGAGGCACCAAAAAGCTTGTACATAGGCTTTTCAAACCAATCGTAAGTCCAAATAAGTCCCGTCACAGCGGAGCCCAGTAGTATTAGAGTAGCGAAAACACCCAGTACCACGTGAAGGTCGTACCATAATACCCTTCGCCCACGGCCGAAACGTATCCTCAAAGAGCGTCCTAACCTACTCCAGCGACTAGGCCACCACAAGACAATACCCGAGATCAAGATGAATACAAAAGCCCAAACAGTAACCCCTACCACCTGCTTACCGACTACTGCTTCCTTTGTGCCATCAAGCATCCGACGGTGAATGAGAGAGGCCGTGGTGAAAAAGGCGGAGCGCTCATACGCCCCTAGCACCTCGCCCCGATAAGGGTCGATAAAGACAAATTTGCGATAAGGCGGTGCAATAGCCACCTCATAAGACTTACTGGGGTCGGGATAAATCGTTACTCCCGATATCTTAGCCCCTTCGGGCTGAGTCTCTAGCACCTTTGAGCAAAGCAGGCTCATCTCCATTGGCTCTCCCTCTGGCTCCACATAAACCAACGAAGAGTCACCTCTACGGATAAGGTCTTTCTCTATAATCAAGAGACCACCCGTTAGGCAGATCAACGTAATAAAAACCCCAAATGGCACCGAGAGCCAAAGGTGCACTTTTCGCAAGAATTGTTTCATAAATGATAATATTGTAAAGGTACTAATAGCTCTATTTGGAACAGCCTAGGCTACATCTCGGCAGAAGCTAGGCGCTCTGCATTCTCCGCTACGGTAAGCGCATCGATAAATTGCTGAATATCTCCATCCAGTACATCACTCAGTTGGTAGACCGTTAGCCCGATACGGTGGTCTGTCACTCGCCCCTGAGGGAAGTTGTAGGTACGTATCTTTGCCGACCGGTCGCCTGTGCTTACCAAAGTCTTTCGCTTGGAGGCAATCTCATCGATATACTTCTGATACTCCATATTGTATATACGTGTTCGAAGCTCCTCCATCGCCCGAGCCTTATTTTTCAGCTGCGACCGCTCATCTTGGCTCTGTACCACAATGCCAGTAGGGATATGCGTGAGACGAACTGCCGAATAGGTGGTATTCACTGACTGCCCCCCTGCACCAGAAGAGCAAAAAGTATCTACGCGGATATCCGACTCCTTCACCTCCACATCAAATTCATCTGCCTGAGGCAATACAGCTACCGTTGCTGCCGAGGTATGCACCCGCCCTTGCGTCTCAGTAGCAGGGACCCGCTGCACACGATGCACGCCCGACTCATACTTCAGCTTGCCATAGACTCCGTCTCCCTCCACCTTGAAGACAATCTCCTTAAATCCCCCCAACGTACCCTCACTAAATGAGGAGGTACTACACCTCCAGCCTTGGCTTTCGCAGTACTTCACATACATCTTGTAGAGGTCGCCAGCGAATAGTGCCGCCTCGTCACCTCCCGTACCGCCACGTATCTCCACTATTGCATCCTTATCGTCCTCAGGATCCTTAGGAATTAGGAGCAGCTTAATATCCTCCTCCATCGTTGGTAATTGCTCCCTAATCGTCTCGATCTCATCCTCAGCCATGTGCCGTAGCTCATCATCACTTTCCTCGGCAACTATCGTCTGAGCCTCCTCCAAATTGGCGAGAAGCAAGCGATACTCGTCGCTCTTCTTCGTCAGGTTCTCCAGCTCCTTATACTCCTTGCTAAGGCGCATAAACCGCTTCTGATCACTGATTACACTTGGGTCAGTAATCAAGAGCTGAACCTCCTCAAAGCGCTCCTTTAGCCCCTCTGTTCTCGCTAGTATATCAAATTTCTTAGCCATTCGCTCTTAGTGGTATTCAAAGTGACCTAGAGGGGTATCAAGGATCAATTCATTTTGTACTGCCTCCTCCACTCTACCTATCACCTTTGCAGGCACACCAAAGCTTTCAGAGAGCTTTATCAAAGTATTAGCTTCCGACTCTGGCAAGTAAACCTCCAGGCGATGACCCATATTGAATACTTTGTACATCTCCTTCGGTGGCGTCTTTCCCTCCCGAGCAATCACCTCAAAGAGTGGAGGGATCGGATGCCACTGATCCTTGATCACTCGCTTTCCTTGCACAAAGTGAAGCACCTTGGTCTGAGCCCCGCCAGTACAGTGCACCATACCGTGGATCGCCCCACGCATCTCCTTCAGCATCTTGGCCACAATAGGTGCATAAGTACGTGTAGGCGAAAGCACCAATTTACCATAGTCTATATCCAAACCCTCCACAGGCTCTGTAAGCGTACGCTTGCCCACATAGACCACCTCATCGGGGAGAGCCCCATCAAAGCTCTCAGGGTATTTTCGTACCACCTCCTTACCAAATATATCATGCCGAGCAGAGGTGAGCCCATTACTTCCCATTCCTCCATTGTAGCTCTCCTCATAGGTTGCTTGGCCGTAGCTAGCCAGACCCACGATCACATCTCCGCCCTTGATATTGGCATTGTCGATCACATCCGACCGCTTCATCCTACAGATCACCGTGCTATCCACAATGATCGTACGTACCAAGTCTCCCACATCGGCAGTCTCACCACCAGTCGAGTAAATACCTACACCCAGCCCTCGAAGCTGCTCCAGGAGCTCCTCCGTACCATTGATAATGGCTGCGATTACCTCGCCAGGGATCAGACGCTTATTTCGTCCGATAGTGCTAGAAACCAATATATTATCCACCGCTCCCACGCAGAGAAGGTCATCAAGATTCATTACCAAGGCATCTTGTGCTATTCCTTTCCATACAGAGAGGTCACCCGTCTCACGCCAATAGGCATAAGCAAGGCTACTCTTAGTCCCCGCCCCATCAGCGTGCATCAAGCTACAATAGTTGGGGTCACCGCCCAGCAGGTCGGGCAGAATCTTGCAAAAAGCTTGTGGATAGAGCCCTTTATCGATATTCTTAATAGCGGCATGTACATCCTCCTTATCGGCAGAGACACCCCGCATCTGGTACATTTCTTTATTCATCATCTCATCTCATATATATATACTATGCAAAGCTACTAAAAAAAGAGTGATAAGGGTGGAAGGGGGTTGCAAAATAGTTGTAAAGAAGGTATCTTTATGCGACGATAACTAAACACCACACAAATACTATTATAGAGACTATTATGGAAAGAGAACTTCAGCTCAATATCATCAAGATGATACACCGAGAGGTGCTCCCAGCAACAGGGTGTACCGAGCCCGTGGCAGTGGCACTTACTGTGGCACACGCCTCAGCCATTCTACCAGGAGAGATTAAGTCTATCACGCTCGACCTAAGTGCCAACATTCTGAAAAACGCTATGGGCGTAGGCATTCCTGGTACTGGTATGATAGGATTACCTATCGCCATAGCACTAGGAGCGGTGATAGCAGCACCCGAAAAAGAGCTCACCGTGCTAGACCACTTCTCGGAGGAGCAGTTTGCCAAAGCCAAAGCACTTATGGAGGCGGGCATCATCACCATCCGCCTAAAAGATGGAGAGGTAGATAAGCTCTACATCGAAGCCACCCTACAGGATAGCGAAGGCCATACCGCCATTGCTATTATCGAGAAGAATCATACCGCCCTCAAGAGCCTCACCCTCGATGGTGTAGCACAGCAGGGACAGGGTAGCCACTCAGGTCAAGAGGACGAGGGCACCACACAGCCTTACGATGGCCCAGAAGTACCGCTCACATTCGACCTAGTCTACCGATTTGCCACAGAGATGCCACTTGAGGAGATCCGATTTATAGAGGAGGCAGCAAGGCTCAATAAGCAAGCATCTCAGTACTCACTAAAGGGTCAGTATGGTCACTCCGTAGGCCGTATGATCAAAGGAGAATTGGGGCTAAAATACCTAGGAGACACCGCCTACACTCGTCTCCTTGCTAGCACCAGTGCCGCCTGTGATGCCCGAATGGATGGAGCTCCTGTAACCGTGATGAGCAATTCGGGAAGTGGCAATCAAGGGATTACGGCCACGATGCCAGTGCTTACCTTTGCTGAAGAAGAGGGCGTGAGTGAAGAAAAGAGGATTCGTGCATTGATGCTCAGCAACCTTATGGTCATCTACATCAAGCAGAAGCTAGGTCGCCTCTCCGCCCTTTGTGGCTGTGTAGTTGCCTCCACAGGCAGTGCATGTGGCATCACCTACTTGATGGGTGGGACTAAGGAGCAGATTGGCTTTGCCGTGAAAAATATGGTCGGAAACCTCACAGGTATGATCTGCGACGGAGCCAAACCTAGTTGCAGTCTCAAAGTGACCAGTGGCGTCAGTTCAGCGATGCTCTCCTCCCTCCTCGCCATGGAACACAAAGTGGTCACCAGCAACGAAGGGGTAGTAGATGATGATATCGACAAAAGCATCGACAACCTCACCTCCATCGGCCGCGATGCCATGACCGAAACCGATAAAGAGGTACTCCACATCATGACCCACAAAGGGAAATAACCCCTCCCAATAAACAGGAATAGCCCCCCTTCTCCAAAGAGAGGGGGGGCTTTTTCTTGGCCCTACTCCACCATATAGATCTTAGCCTTGATACGCACCCACTCACCCCGCTCCGTCACCTCCGTCACCTTGGCATAAAACTCCTTACCTGCATCCATCAGACGGGAAATGATAAGGTTGAGCGTCCGAGGCACAAACCCAATCTGGTCGGCACCCATAAAGAGAGCAATCGCTTTTTCATCGTAGATATTCTTGGGTCTCCGCACCATCTTTAGCAGCGTGCCAGGAACGATCTGTGCCTTCAGCTCATGGATATTATCCACATGCGTAGTGCCCGCCACGATGATATCTAGTAAAAAGATCTCCCGCTTTGGAAGCCCCAAACTATTGATACCCCCTGTGCCAATCAGGGCAAGAAGCTTATCATTAAGTGGTGTGATACCGCCTTGCTCTGCCATAATCAAAAACCTTGTGATTCATACTCCTCCAAGAGCGTAATGATCTCCTGCATCTTCGCCTTACGCTCCTCCAATTGCCGGATCGTCTCCGCCAAGTCCCTTTGTCTTTGCTCCACCCACTGAGGGTCCGCTAGCTCCTTAGCAAAGGTATAAGGGAACGTCTGCCAAAGCTCCTCAATCTTTGCCTTTATCTTAGCAATCCGCCCCTTCAGCTGTTCTATCTCGTACTCTATCCCATTGGTCACATCTATCCCCTCCGTGGGGTGCTTAAAGAGCACCACATTATAGAGGTCCCGAATGCCATCAAGATCCCCCTCCTTATAGAGTTGCGTTGCCCTGCGAAATATCTCGATCATCTCCTCCGTTGCCTCTGGGTGAAGGTCAGGGTGTACCAACTTCACTATGGTCTGGTAGAGCCTGCGTATCTCCTTACTCTCGTCGGGCGAAAGCTCAGGTGACTTGAGATACTCCTTGGCATAAAAGAGCTTCTCACTCTCCTGCCTCAGCGTTGCATTATACTCCTCCCGTACCCTCTCCAGCTCCTTATCCACACGCTCCACATCGGGCGTCTCGTCTCTATTCACATACTGGCGGAGCAAGCTTTCCCGCATCGAGAGTAGCTTTATCTCCAGCTGTAGCTGCAGCACCTTGTACTGCAACTCCCCCACCGCTTGCAGATACTCCGCCGAAAGCCGAGGACCCACCGTATTAATCAGGTCCTGATGCTCCGTATAGAGTTGCGAAAACTCTAGCGAAAGGAGCTTGTACTCCTCCCGCAATGCACGCTCACGAGGTGACCAATCTATCGTTGTCATAGGTATATAAGTCCAATAATATCTTTTGTAAATATAGCAATATTCCGCTGGTGTAGGAAGGGTTATGCATTAGAAAGGTCTTACCATACGATTTATAGCAGAGAGTTGATAAGTAAGGACCTCGGAGAGGTCCGTGTTAAATAGGCACAGGTCGGAGGGGCGCTAGCCCCGAACGACCTGTGTATAAGAGTATAAGAGTATATTTTCCACCTCTATGACCCCGGCCAAGGGGTCAGACCTAGATAAGGTTGTCCGACCCCTCAGCCGGGGTCGTAAGGGTATTTTGCACATCAATATACACAGGTCTTCGGCACTACGTGCCTTGACCTGTGCCTATTTAACACGGACCTCTGCCGAGGTCCTTCCCCCAATAATGCTACAATGAATGCCACACAGACGTTTCTAATGCGTAACCCCTGCTAACCATAACCTTTTATTCCCCGATCTCAACTATTTTTATTATCTTTAGACACGGGTTAAGCACATTGATTTTATTTCAATGACCTAAATACTATGAGGATAGATAAGATACTATTTGGTTGGTTACTTCTCCCCTTGGTGGTAGGGACTACTGCCACAGCACAGGAGAAGGAGATGGTACGAGCAAGGGTGCATTATACGGCTATCTACCATCAATTTGAGGGACAAAAGGTGGCTATTGAGGATGAGGCGATTCTGGATATTGGGGATAAGGTCTCTCACTTCTATGGTCTAAATAATGTCCAACGGCAATTGATTCAGGATCGGGTTTTGGCACAAGGAGGTACTGTAGGCGATGTGAAGAATGCATGTGAGCGCGCTGGCTACCGCAGGTCTCAGCTGATGTATCAACTGTGGAAAAACTATCCCGCTACCAACCAGCTCACCTTTGTGGAGAAGACCTTCAAGCATCTGAGGTACACGGAACCGATGATGCGACCCGAGTGGACCTTGGTGCCAAAGGATAGCATCATAGCAGGCTATCACTGCCAGCAAGCGACCACTGATTATCGGGGCCGGTATTGGACGGTATGGTTTACTCCTGAGATCCCCTACAGCGATGGTCCGTGGATGCTCTATGGGCTACCAGGACTTATCTTGCAGGCGGAGGAGAGGGAAGGGCTTTTTTCATTCTCCTGTACTCAGATTGAGCGCATTGAGGGGGAGCCTCTCTTCTTTCCCAATCAAAAATATGTGGAGTGTACGCGACAAGAATACCGCGACCTGATGAAGTTGTTTTGGAAATCGCCAGATGCACTATTTGAGAAGCTAACTGGATTTAGGAGCCGAGGAAAGGATCAGTTGGGCAATGATATCGTCTACCCTGAAAGGACAGCCCTATTTTTGGATAAGGAATGACGGAAAGTAGCATGCGTTGGATTTCTTTATGCCTAGGGGTATTGCTCTCTCTATTGTCTGCTCAAGCGATAGCTCAAGAGAGCTATTATGGGCGGGTAGTAGATGAGAAGGGAGCCCCTATCCGAGATGTCAATGTATTGCTCTACCGCACGGAGACTTCACTTGTAGCATACGGCTTTACTGAGGAGGATGGGAGATTTCAAATAACCACTAAGGAGGGTGCTCGCCCAGTGACGATAGGCTTTATGCTACTCGGTTACGAGACGAAGCGGATAAAGATAGAGGAGTACAGAAATGGTAGGGATATTCAACTACAAAGTACCACTTTCGAGCTACGAGAGGTGAATATCCGACCTGAGAGGGTTCGGCAAAGTCAAGACACACTGGTTTATACCGTATCCACCTTTAAGCTCAGTCAGGACCGAAGCATCGCCGATGTAATTAAGAAGATGCCTGGGCTATCGGTTCGCACCGATGGTCGCATCACCTTTGAGGGAAAGCCGATCAATAAGTTTTACATAGAGGGGCTTGACCTACTCGGTTCGAAATATGCCCAAGCGAGTGAAAACCTGAATGCCGATATGATCCAAGAGGTGCAGGTGCTACAAAATCACCAACCGATAAGGAGCTTGAAGGGGGTGCAATTTAGTGAGCAAGCCGCCCTCAATATTATCCTCAAAGAGGAGGTGAAGAATACCTGGGCCGGTATCCTTAATGCAGGGATAGGCACCACAGCACAAGGGTCTAGTGAGCTACTCTATAGAGGACGATTGATGGGGATGATCTTTGGACGGCGGATGCAAAACCTTTCGATGTATAAGTGCGATAACACTGGAAAGGACATCACTAAGGAGGTACGAGACCTTACGACGGAACTGCGAGGCAAACTAGAGGAAACAGGACTTCTGAGGAGGCTGGTAGTGCCGGCTGCTGCCATAGAGAGGGAGCGCTCTACCTTTAATCAATCGCATCTTGTTGCTACCAATCACCTCATTAAGACCAAGAAGGACAATGACCTCCGCTTTCAGCTCTCTTACTTCTGGGACAGAGAGAGAGGGAATAGATCGCAGGTAACGACGTACCTTGAGCATGAGGGAAAGATTCTAAGTGAGGAGAGTAGTGTCGGTTCAAGGGTGAGCACCCTAAAAGGGGAATTGACCTACAACATCAATAAGGATCGGAATTACATCAACAACCGCCTATACGGTAGCTTTACAGTAGATAAAAGTGACGGGCTCTCTCTTTTGCAACAAAAGCAGGTAGAGCAGAGCGTGCAACTACGGAAGACTTATCTCACGGAGAATTTTGAGATCATTCATCGCCTTGAGAATGATCATACCCTTGAGGGAGCCTCCTTTAATACTTTTAGTCATTTGCCTGGGCAACTACTAACGGTCGAGGGGTTTACTGAGCACCTAGATCTATCAGTCTTTCAGTCGGACAATCATATCGCTTTCAATCATACTATAAAGGGATTTACCCTGAGCGAACGGGTGGGCTATCAACTTAAGTACCAAGAGATGGCTCTTTATTATCCAGAGGTGGATAATAAAGAGCGGTACACTCAGCAGAATTGGTATCTATCTACAGGGGTGAACTACCGAAAGGATCCTTGGGCACTGAGGGCAACGGTGAAGGGGGATGTTGTCCATCGGCAGTATGGAGGAATGAAAAAGCTGAGGGCGACCTTGCAGCCCAGCCTATGGATGCAGTATGATTTTAGTGCCATCACTAGTGCGTCCCTCTCCTATAATTACTTCGAATGGCCCGATGCCCTTACTGCACTCTACCGCACACCTATATATACCTCCTATAGAATGGTCACGGCTCACAGTGGCAGCTTGGAGCATCGGGGAAACCATGCAGTAGCTCTAAGACTTAAATATCAGCATCCGATCAAGGGGCAATTTGCCACGCTCAACGCTTCGTGGAATCGACGCACTAATGAGGTTCTTTACCAAAGTACCTTACAATCCTCGATTTACAAGCAAACACCTACCGAAGAGCGGTATAATGCCTCTAGCTACTCTCTGAGTGCCGACTTGGCAAAGTCTTTCTTTAGGTGGCGAACGCTCATCACCCTCAAGGGGCGACAGGTTTGGAGTGATTACTACCTTTTGATAAAGAGCCAACAAGAGCCATGGCAGTTGCAGGATAGCGAACTGAGCTTGGCACTCTCTATGCAACCATCGAAGGTGATTTCCTATGAGTTGAGTAGCAAGATGAAAAGCTACAAGCAGATAAATAGGAGAGACCCTTCCATCTCTAACCCTCGGATCACCACCTTCACGCACGCTCTGGAGCTATTTATCTTCCCGATGAATAAGGTGGAGATTGGGTGCAAGAGTGAGTTCTATCATTACACAGATAAAAAGCTACAGAGTCATCTATTTACCGATGCTCATATCGCCTATAAGATGGATCGGTACGACTTCCGGCTCTCCTGTAGGAATATCTTTGGCAACAATGAGTATCAGAGGCGGTGGCAGACCTCTACCACCGATGTTTACTCTCTTTACTACCTCCGTCCGAGAGAGATCTTTTTCGGCTTCACCATTACCCTTTAAGCCATCGCCCTTTTGGTTGAATCTCTGTTTATGTCGCCATTTTTATCTACCTTTGAGTGGTAATAAGATAGACTTAACAATTAACTATGGCTTTTGGATATAAATTGTTAGATAAATGGGGGCTCACTCTACTCCCTATGGTGGTAGGGCTAGGGCTTCTTTACTTCGTAAGCGGTGACGTGATTCCCTCGGCCTCAGCCCAAAGTGGGCAAGAGGAAGCGGGGGTGGTGGAGATCAACCAAGCACAGTTTGCGGAGCTGGTTTATGACTATACTCAGGAGGGAGAATGGCAGTTTAAGGGAGATAAGCCTGTGATAGTCGACTTTTATGCCGTTTGGTGTGGACCCTGCAAAAGGCTTCGCCCACGGTTGGAGCAATTGGCAAGAGAGTATAGTGGCGACGTGATTATCTACTCTATAGATGCTGAGAAGGCAGTGGAGCTCTCACGGCGGATCGGCATCCGAGCGTTCCCTACCCTACTATTTATCCCGGTAGAGGGGACGCCTACGTTATCGGAGGGGCTACTTTCGCTGAAGGATCTCCGGCAACAGGCAGATAAGATCAAGGGGGGTCACTAAGAGATGAACGAACGGATCTATCTACTCCAAGAGGCTGACCCGCAAGTATTTTTCGGGGTCAATAACCGCAACCTCTTGCTCCTTAAGGAGACCCACCCGAAGCTACGGATTATGGCTCGTGGCAACATCATCAAGGTGATTGGGGAGCCAGGGGAGCTAAAGGCGTTTCTAAGGCTCCTCAACCAAATGGAGGAGCACGCCACAAAGTTTAATTCACTTACCGAGAGTAGCATTGAGGCGATGATCGCTGGCGAGGCGAGCCGTGATGAGGCTTCGTCGGAAGGGGTGATCATCTATGGAGCGGGGGGCAAACCGATCACTGCCCGCACGCCTAACCAATCGAAGCTGATTGAGCTGATTGAGTCGCACGACTTGGTCTTTGCCACAGGGCCGGCGGGCTCGGGTAAGACTTTTCTCGCCATAGTGATGGCGGTGAAGCTACTCAAGATGAAGGAGGTGCGGAGGATTATCCTCAGCCGTCCAGCAGTGGAGGCGGGGGAGAAGCTCGGTTTTCTCCCTGGAGAGATGAAGGATAAGCTGGACCCTTACCTCCAACCGCTCTATGATGCGCTACAGGAGCTGATCCCTGGCATTCGGCTAAAGGAGTATATGGAGAGTGGTGTGATACAGATTGCTCCGCTCGCCTATATGCGTGGTAGGACGCTGAATGATGCGGTGATTATCCTAGATGAGGCACAGAATACCACACCTCATCAGATGAAGATGTTCCTCACCCGACTGGGGCAGAGTGCCAAGATGATCATCACGGGAGATATGACGCAGGTGGACCTCCCTAGGGGCGTCCCCTCGGGTCTAAGAGAAGCCCAACGCATACTCAAGCAGGTGGATGGCATCGGGTGGCTCACTTTTGAGAAGAAGGATATTATGCGTCACGGTCTGGTTCAAGCGATCGTGGAGGCGTACGACCGAAATGAAGGGGCAGGAGAGGAAACAACGGAAGAATAAAATACAACACACTTAATCAAACATATATTATGGCTAAAGCATTGACCAACACTGATCTTCAGTTGCCAGGGATCAAAAATCTATATCATGGCAAGGTAAGAGACGTCTACACCTTGGAGGGCGACCTCCTAGCAATGGTGGTGACCGATAGGATTTCGGCATTTGATGTGATTCTGCCTGAGGGAATCCCTTATAAAGGGGAGATCCTCAATAGGATAGCAGCCAAAAACCTCGACGCTACGGCCGACATTGTCCAGAACTGGAAGATAGACACTCCCGACCCTATGGTGACCATCGGACACAAGTGCACCCCCTTTAAGGTGGAGATGGTGATTCGTGGTTATATCACTGGTAGTGCATGGCGTACCTACAGCTCGGGCCAGCACACCATTTGTGGCATCACCCTCCCTGAAGGACTGAAGGAAAATCAAAAGTTCGATCGCCCAATTATCACTCCTACCACCAAGGCGGATGAGGGGCATGACGAGGATATCTCTCGTGAGGAGATCATCGCCTCGGGATTGGTCTCTAAGGAGGATTATGAGGAGCTAGAGCGTATCACCTATGCCCTTTTTGAGAGAGGCACGGAACTGGCTGAGAAGCACGGTCTGATCCTAGTGGATACGAAGTACGAATTTGGCAAGAAGGATGGTAAGATCTATCTGATTGATGAGATCCATACCCCCGACTCCTCTCGTTACTTCTACAAGGACTCTTATCAAGATCTCTTTGAGAAGGGGGAACCACAGCGCCAACTCTCCAAGGAGTTTGTGAGGAAGTGGCTGATTGAGCACGGCTTCCAAGGCAAGGAGGGGCAGCAAATTCCCGAGATGACTCCTGAATACTGCGATAGCGTGACGGATAGGTACATAGAGCTTTATGAGCACTTGACGGGGGAGTCCTTTGAGAAGCACCCCACTGAGGATATTCACTCTAGAATCGAAAAGAACCTAACTCAATGGCTAAAGGCGAGGAAGTAAGGGAAGATACATTTGCAGGTCGGATAAGGGCTATGTTTGACGACATAGCCCCTACCTACGACCTCCTCAATCGGGTGAATAGCCTCGGACTGGACCAACTTTGGCGTAAAGACCTGGTGGAACACGTGGCGGTGGAGCGGCCAGAGCTGATTCTGGACTTGGCCGCAGGGACGGGCGACCTCTCCCTTCTCCTCGCGGAGCAATGCAAGGGGGCAACGGTGGTGGCGAGTGACCTCTCTATCAACATGCTGGAGATAGGGGTTCAGAAAGCACTTCGGAAGGGGCTGAGCCAAGTAAAGGTCTCGGTGGAGGATGCGATGGATCTCTCTTTTGAGGAGGAGCACTTCGACGTGGTCACTTGTGCCTTTGGGGTACGCAACTTTGAGTCGATCGCTCGTGGTTATCAGGAGATGTACCGTGTACTTCGGCCAGGCGGTATGGTGGCTATCCTTGAGCTTTGTGTGCCGTCGAACCCGATCACCAAGGCGGGGTACAACCTGCACGTGGATCAAGTGATTCCTTTCATCGGTCAGCTACTGGGGAGGAATAAAGCGGCTTATCAATATCTAGGCGAGAGCATTCGCAAGGTGCCCCAACGGCGTCAGATGGAGGGACTAATGCGGATGGCAGGTTTTATCAACACCTATTATAAAGTCTATATCCCTGGAGTGGCTGCTTTGTATGTGGGATATAAGCCTAAGAGCGATGCCTTTGCTGGCATTTATGGTGAGCTCTCAAAGATCAAAAGTGCCGAAAGGGTACGATGAATAGGTACGCTTTGCTCGGCAAGGGGATTGGGTACAGTAGGTCGCCTGAGATCTGGGGCGCCATTTGGGCTAAGGAAGGGGTGACGGATGGCTCCTTTGAACTGGTGGATTGCAATGACCCCGACCGCTTTTTGCAAGAGCTCCAAGAGAAGGGCTCGTGGAAGGGCGTTATGGTAACTACTCCATACAAAGAGTGGATGTACGAGCGGGTGGACATTGCTTCGGATATCGCTAAAAGCGTGGGAGCGGTTAATGCGGTAAAGCGGGTTGGACAACAATTATTCGGGTACAATACCGATGTGGTAGGCTTTGCCAAGTCGCTTCAGCACTTAGACTTAGATACCACCCGAAAGGCACTGATACTGGGAAGTGGTGGAGCTAGCAAAGCGGTGGCTTTTGCACTTAAAGGCCTGGGCATCGACCCGATTATGGTCTCTCGTCACCCGGCAGAGGGGGGTGGAATGATAGCGTATGAGAGCCTCACTCCTAATTATATTAAGGAGGAGGTGCAACTCATCGTCAATGCGACGCCACTAGGAGGACCTAAGATGCCACATGAGGTACCCCCCATACCTTATCACGCTGTGGGGAAAGGGCATATACTCTACGACCTTTCTTACGATAGGCACTTTGCTGGTTTCCTCAATGCAGCCCCCGAGGGGTGTATTAAAATGAATGGTGAGCGTATGCTCTACCTTCAGGCCGAGGCGGCGTGGCACATTTTTAGAGAATAGAAATAGGGAGATAGTGATTAAATTGGTATCTTTGCCAGAAGTATTAAAAGTATGATGGCTCACTTATATGAAGCAAATATCTAGATTTTCACTCATTGGTTCACTCATTGGACTACTCTTCGTGCTCCTACTCTCCTCGTGTAACGAGCTGACGAAGGTGCAGAAAAGCACCGACCTGTACGAGAAGTACTCCTATGCCAAGAAGTTTTATAATACTGGAAAGTACGAATGGGCCGCTCAAACGCTTGAGGAGATACTCCCCTATTTCCGCGGTAGTAGCGAGATGGAGCAAGCACTCTACCTCAAGGCACAAGCCTACTACAAGGCAAAGGATTATGTGCAGGCACAGACAGCTTTTAGCCAATACTATACGGAGTTTCCAAATGGTGAATACACTGAATTGGCACGCTTCTATTCGGGCTATGGCTTAGCTCAGGATATCCCCGACCCTCGTCTGGATCAAGCAAAGACCATTGCAGCAATGCAAGAGCTACAGCTATTCCTAGACTATTATCCACAGAGCGAAAAAGCGGAGGAGGCAAAGCAACTACTCTTTAGCCTTCAGGAGAATCTAGCGGAGAAGGAGGTGCTCAATGCCAAGCTATACTACAACCTCGGCAATTATATTTTCAATAATTACGAGAGTTGCATCATCACCGCTCGCAATGCAATGAAGAGCTACCCCTACTCTATCCACAAGGAGGAGATGCACTACTATGTGGTGGCATCGCTCTATCAGATAGCCAAGAATAGTGTGGTGGAGAAGCAACAGCAGCGACTGAGAGACCTCCGTGATGAGTACTACAACTTCATCAACGAGTTTCCCGAGGGAAAGTATCGCAAGACGGTGGATAAGTACTTTGAGTATGCCGAAAAGAACATTGACCCCAATGCGGACTGGCAATAAAATAGGATGACAAAGACGAAGCAAATAGATAAGATAGATAGATGATGAAAAAGAAGACAAATACCCCAACAACAACTGTGACACGCGACTTGGAAAAGTTTAGCGAGCCTACAGGCAACCTATACGAGTCGGTAGTGATTATGAGCAAAAGAGCCAATCAGATCTCGGCAGATATGAAGAGTGCTCTGGAGCAAAAGCTACAGGAGTTTTCGACGTATACCGACACTTTGGAGGAGTACACTGAAAACCAAGAGCAGATAGAGATCTCCAAGTACTACGAGCGTCTTCCTAAGCCCTCTCTCGTGGCAGCAAAGGAGTTTGAGGAGGGGGAAGTCTACTTCCGTAATCCACTGGAGCAGGTTGAGGAGGAGGAGGATCAAGATCTCTAAATCACCTAATAAGTATAAGCAGTGGATAGATTGTCGCCACACCATGCGAGGTTGTGAGGACTGCTATTCACTGTTTTGTTTATTCAGATAAATAGATAACTCAATATGATACAGAGAAAACAAACCCTCTACCTCCTAGCATCAGGACTACTGATGCTAGCGATGCTATTCCTCACCTTTGCAAAGATCACCACACAGGATATGGTCTACGCGTTCAAAGCGACTGGACTCGAGGACCTTTCGGGAGAGCTCGTACAGCCCTCCTGGGTGCTTTTCGGTCTTACCGCCGCGATTACTCTAATTAGTTTCATCTCCATTTTCCTCTACCGTAAGAGGGTCCTTCAGATGCGACTCACTATATTCAACCTGCTTATTAAAGTAGGCTTCTACCTCTTGGTCTTTTTAGTCTATCGTCCTAGCTTCATTGAGGCCATAGTAAATACTACTACCCAAGATTGGTGGTCCATGAGCATCACCCCTTGGCTGGCCTTTCCTATCGTGGCAATGATATTTGATTATCTTGCTTACCGAGGCATTGCGGTCGATGAAAAGACCATCAGATTTATGGATCGCCTACGCTAAGGGGCGCAGGGGTTACGCATTAGAGAAGAGATTTACCTTGAATGACCTCCCCTCGTGGGAGGTCAGACGGATCATAGCCCCTAGTCGAGGCTCGTAGAGCCGATGACTAGGGGACAAAAACCCGAACCACCACTACCATTCGACCCCTTGTGGGTCGGACAAACCATTCTAGGATTAATCTGATGCGGTTGTCCGACCCGCAAGGGGTCGTGGGCTAGGGGGATGACCGTTGATCCCCCGGTCGTTCGGGGGGCTTGCCCCCTCCGACTCGGGGGCTAGGATCCGTCGGACCTCTGCCGAGGTCCTTACTCATATATATACCCCGCTAAAAACCATACGGCATGAACTTTCTAATGCGTAACCCCTGCTAAGGGGCGTCCCAACACTTTGAAATACCATATATATTTGGTATCTTTGCGGTGCTTTGCGTAATCTCTGCTAGGAATTTATGTGTGACCTAGTTATATTGCGTTTAGACAATACTAATTAATATAAGCAAAAAGTACAATGGACTTAATCAAGCTAGTAGAGCAAGAGATGGCTGTAGGTAAGCAGCATCCCCACTTCAAGAGCGGTGACACGATCTCTGTAGCCTACCGAATTAAGGAGGGTGATAAGGAGCGTATCCAGACCTTCCGTGGTGACGTGATCAAAATCGTAGGTGAGGGCGACAACCGTCGTTTCACCGTGCGCAAACTTTCAAGCGGTGTAGGTGTAGAGAGAATCTTCCCTCTTAATTCACCTTTCATTGATGAGATTATCGTACACAAGGTAGGACACGTACGTCGTGCTAAGCTATACTACCTACGTAAGCTCACAGGTAAGAAGGCTCGTATCCGCGAGAAGAGAAGCTTCTAAAGCTTTCAAAGCTACAAAAGCTACAATAAGGGCTGGCTATATACATAGCCGGCCCTTATTATTTCCAGTCAACAAGAAAGACAAAAAGATCCTCGGCCGAGGTCATTATCATCTGTTTACACTACGATACGGCCGACTCGTCCGACCTGTCCGATCTGTCCGACTTGTCCGATAAGGCACCCTCAACAAGAGCACCTTTCCAACAGCCCAAAAACTGTGAAATAAAGTAAAAACACCACCCAAAATAGGGCTACGTAGGTACCCCCTCACAAACTACTGATATCCAACACCCTACAAAAGCCCCAACTGAGTTGCAACAAACCGATTGCTTAGTTGCATCTCGTCGATCGCTTAGTTGCAACTCGTCGATCACTTAGATACGGTCTCAGCAACCGCTTAGATACGGTCTCAATCGCCACCCTCCTAACCCATTGGTTTATAATACCATACAGCTACCCTTTGATTTCACTTCTCCCCGCCCTAAATCGAGACAAATATTAACTCATTTTAAGCAATCAACCCGAATTCAACAACCCCATAATAACCTTATCCACACATCATCAACCACTTATCATTCTATTAACGACTCAGGGTATTGTGAAAAACAAAGATTGTTTGTATATTGCCCTGAAAACATTATCAGAAGGGTTCAATGACAGGTCCAAAGCTTTGGATCAGGAAATAACAGAATTGTGGCTAACCTATTACAAAAGTGTAGTTTATGATGAGGTCTAATAGTAAAAGCATGAAAGAGATGAATCGTTTTCTATTTATTGGGGCACTACTGTTACTCGGATTCTTCTTCCCCGCAAACGCACAACAAGTTGTAGGAACCATTATTGATTCCGATGGAGAACCCATTCCTTATGTGACGCTAACGACATTAGCTTCTTTAGAAAAAGATGCAGAAGCGATCCAGATACACTACACCGACTCCCTAGGGTATGTCGCCTTTGACCTTTCGGAAAAAGAGACGGCTATCCGAGCAACGTTCCAGGACAAAGTTCTCTTTGAGGAGCTATTGCCGGCCCCGATCAATGGGATCATCGACCTCGGGAAACGCCAAGTCTCTATCTCAAATGAATTGGACGAAGTAGCTGTCACGGCAGTAAGACGAGCGGTTCGGATGAAAGAGGGAACCCTCACGTTCGATATCAAGCATACCCCAATGTATCAACTCAAAGGGTATAACGCCATTGATTACCTCAGAAGAACCCCTAGGGTAAGCCAGTCGGGAGATAGCTTCTTAATCGACGGCAACCCAGCAGAGGTGCGTATCAATGGGCAGAAGACCAACCTATCAGGTGCTACCCTTAATGACCGTCTGCAAGCTCTTCGCTCAGATATGATTGAACGAATTGAAGTGCAGTTAGGGCAGTCGGCTGATCTCGGAAGTGGTATTACGGGTGGATATATTAATGTTGTTCTGAAAGAGATCAACGGATATACGGGTTCTCTATCTGCCGACTTTGGTTATGCTGGCAACGCTATTAAAAATGGGAAAAAGCAACCCGCCCACGATGAAGGACTTTATGCTCGCTTGGTATATGGCAACTCTCGTGTGCAAGGGTTTGCGAATGCCTCTGTGAGTTCGTCGAGATATCCCCATTACTTTGTGGAAAGGGAGTACTACTTCAACAACAAAGTCATCAAGGAGAATAATCATAACCTTAGCGATAAGTACCTAGCGTATAGCTTCAACCTTGGAGCTAGTGCTCAGCTCGGCGAGTTACACTCCATTAATGGCACGGCAAGTTATCGCAGAGCTCCTAACTCTCTGTATGAATCAGCTACAGCGTTAGAGCAACCAATCACGCCCCTGCTACAAGACATACTGACTAACCGGGAAAGTAGCTCTACCTCTTTTACGGGGGAATTCAATCATACATGGCACTCTAAAGACGATAAATACAACTGGCTAAACTCCCTCTTCTATTTGAAGAAGAAAGCACATGCCACAGATATTTCACGCTACTCGACGGATGGAAACCTTATTAAGGAGGAACAGAATATCAACGATGCCAGCAATCAACAATTCTACGCTGCGACTCAGTTATCTACACAGCTAACCCCCGTATGGGCTCTAGAGTCTGGCGCCTCATATACGATGACTAAAAGCAACACCAACTATAGCTTCCACGGACAAGGGCAATCTCAATCTCTCACAGACGCTCACTCTTTGTACGAAGAGCATTTGGCCATTATTTTTGCCCAGCTACAGATGAGTAAAGGGGTATGGAGCTTAACAGGAGGATTGAAATACGAACATACTTATGCCTACTCCCGAACAGCTGATAAGAAGCTTAATGTGGGGCAATTGTTGCCTTCTATAAGAATTGGGTATAATGCAGGAGCATATGGTAATATCAGTCTGAGATATTCCAAATGGCTCTTCCGTCCGCCATTTGCGCTTACCAATAGCTATCGCACAAAAAGGAACGACTACCTCTACTCCGTTGGCAACCCTGAACTACGCCCCGCCTCTACCCATTCATTTGGATTAGACTATTACTGGAAGTCATTAGGTTTAGGTCTCAGCTACTCTATCACCAATGATTACCTGCAAAATAGTTACTTCTACGAAGCCCCAATCGTCATTGTCACCAATAGAAACATGCCTACTCAACATAAATGGACTGGTAACCTTTCATACTCAGGAAATATTACCCCCTGGTGGTATACTTCCGCAGAGGTAGGAGTGGTCTTTCAATATCACCCAAAAGCAATTTGGCTGAAACGGCATACACAGCCTTACGCTGATTTTAATAACACATTTACCCTTGCTTCGGGTCTACAACTTAACGCTGGGATATCCTATGCACACAGCTGGATGATGCAAGATGTATTGGTAGGGAAAAGACTAACAAGCAAGATAGATATGAAGTACCAACCAAGTGGAAGTGATTGGGATTTTTCACTCGCCATCAACAACCCGATTCGGATATCTCGTACAGAGAACGAGTACAGACAAGACCGCAACCTCAAAGTGCTCTATTTTGAAGATACCGCCTTCCCGTCAGTAAGCTTCTCTATTTCCTACTACTTTGGAAAGATGAAGACGCACTCAAAACCCAATATCCTTAATATGGATCAATATAGACTATGATATAAATAACGGAGGACGCCGAAAATCCAATCAACAGAGTAGGCAAAAAGAATTTATTGCAATCTTTGTATCAGAGCAAAAGAAACTACGCTCTGGATTAGCCGACAAGATATGAAGATTACAAAAGTAACTTCCACCATAGCTATAATACTATGTTGCCTTGGCCTGTCTCTACAAGCCACAACTGCACAGGAAGTAACAGGTCGAGTCGTCTCAAAGGAGCGTACTCCGCTGGAGAATGTGCATGTGTTGCTATATAGTAACCA
>OHNQ01000294.1_pt1 | contig 32171 bp, 28 predicted proteins | sample 1569621 | NCBI WGS metagenome assembly OHNQ01 (sample SAMEA3879516, study PRJEB24766) | human gut metagenome | biome: human-associated habitat; feature: feces | place: USA | collected 1985/1987
AAAAAAGCTGTCGGCACAAGGCTCTACTCTATGGCCAACAGCTTTAATCACAGTACACTTAAAAAACGTATCACTATGATGTTAAAAGAAAAATCAAATCCTTGGGCACGTTTGAAGTATTTGTATGTACTTCCGTTAGCAGCTATTGCAGTAACTGCTTTTGCCCGTCCCGAAATCTCTCAAAAAGCAAAAGAGATTTCTGCTGTCAAAGTTAATGATTTAGCGGCAATTGTAGAAACAAAAACGGTGGAAAATGTTGCTTCCGGGGTAAATGCAGTGGTGAATCTTACTGATGTTCCGGAGATTCCCGTAGTGAAGGACACGGCAGATGTGAAGAAAAAGGAGACTGCTGGAAAATCGTCTGAAGACGGTGTTTTTTGGGTTGCAGAGAAAATGCCTGAATTTCCGGGTGGCAATGGAGCTGTAGCGGAATATGTACGGGAGAATATGAAATATCCTGCGATAGCGAAAGAGAAGGGTACACAAGGTCGTGTTATCGTACAGTTTGTTGTCAACAAGAAAGGTAAGATTGTTTCTCCAAAGGTAGCCCGGAGCGTTGATCCTGATTTGGATAAAGAAGCTATCCGGCTCATAAAGAGCATGCCGGATTGGATACCTGGAACGCAGGGAGGTAAAGCAGTAGATGTGAAATATACACTTCCGGTATCTTTTCGGCTTGATGGCGACAGTTCGGCAAATGCCAATACCGCTTCTTCGGAAGAGAAAACGGGCGGACCACTTTTCATAATCGACGGTAAAGAAGCGGCTCCAAATACAATCAATGCGATCGATCCGAACTGGATAAAATCAATCAGTGTCTTGAAAGATGCATCGGCAACGGCAATCTATGGTTCTCGTGCAAAAGAGGGGGCTATTATCATAACTTTGATGACCAAGGAAGAATATCAGGCCAAACAAAATGAAAAGACGTTAGGTGATAAGATAGATGCTCTTCAAAATAAGCTTAATTCCAATGATGTAAAAAAAGTCTCTTACTTTTTGGATGATAAAGAAGTATCTGATACCGAACTCCAGACATTGAGACAAAATAAGGCAAGTGAATATGATGTAGTGACTGTAGAGACAGACGGTAAACCGGCGGTGAAAATAAAAACAAAACCTGTATCCAATATTACGATACGTGGTCTTAAAGGTACAGTTAAAAGCGTCAATGGTACACCTGTATTCCCGGATACATCCGATAATGAAAATAGGGTGGCAGGAAAAGTTTGTGATACGGATGGTAATCCGGTTATCGGAGCTTGTGTGTTAGTTGAAGGAACAACTATAGGAACAGTTACCGATCTTAATGGAACTTTTAAGTTGGAAACCCTGAAAGGTTCTGTTCTTTCTGTCAGCTATATCGATATGCAAACGGCAAAAGTTAAGGTAGAAGATGCCGGTCCGCTGATTATTACCTTGAAAGCAGATTGAAAAAACTCTAAGAAACACAAAAAGAAATCCTATAAAAATCAAAACAGTTTCTAACTCTCTCTCTTAATTGTTTTAGCAAGGGGTGTCGGTCATTGAAGGCAAGATGCTCCTTGCTCTTTTTATATTGTATTCTTATTCCTTACCTTGAGTTTCCGAAAATTGTATCTTCGTATATAAAAATTGAATGAGTTTTTAGGAATATTTATAGAAAATACATTTCTTTGCAAGGCAAACGAATTTTAATATTATGCAAAAATTTATATTCCTTTTTCTATTTCTGCTTTCCTCTTTTGCAGTTGCTGCACAAAATGATGAAACACAGCAGTATGATTCAATCTTGTCGGTAATGAAAAATAAATCTATCCCCTTGATGGAGCGTTATTACATGACCGGGAATATAGAGAATCTTTCACGGGAACATCAGATCGGAGTTTTGAAACAGTTAGTACCCGAAGCGAAAGAATGGGAGGATAAAGCGGTTATTACTCGTTTGTATTCCATTATTTCTTTGTCGGAGACTCAGCTAAGTCATATGGAAGCTGCTAAGAACTATCTGGATAGCGCCTTTGTTTATGAAGGGACTTTTTCTAACAATAATATTGCCGGAATGATGTATTATGCGGCAGGGGTTTATCACGTGACACTGACTGATTTTGTAGAAGCTCAAAAGAATTATTATAAAGCTGCAGAATACTTTAATAGGAACGAACATAAACCGGGCATCTTGACGGATGTGTTCTATAATTTGTCTGTCATTTATGTTTTGTGGCAGGATGAAAAGGGATTAGCCGAACTGATGAAAGACTTGGAGCAGACTCCGGTTGACTTTCCGGTTCAGCAGATTTTGAAATTATCCGTGCAGGCTCAATATTATTATGTACATTATGCGAATACGAAAGATGTTGCTTACCTCGATTCGGCTGCCATGTACAATAATTTAGCGTTTGATGTATACAATACGACGGATAATCCATATGATGTAGGTCATCAGATATCGGATAATTATCTTAGTCAGGCACTCATTTATTGCTTTCAGGGAAAGATTCAGGAAGCGAGAAACTGCTTTGAGACAGGGCGGAAATTGATGAATCCGAAACAGTTCGATTCGGATGCGCGTATCTTATATATTTCGGGAATGATCTCTTATTATTTAGGAGATTATTCACAGGCAGAAAACAGTCTTCGGACTGCGTTGGAACAACTGGAATCGTTAAGTGAAGAAAAACAGATAAATTATGATGAATCCATTGTTTCCAGCTATTTGATACTTGCCAAAGTATATGAGGAACAGAAACTTTATGATAAAGCGTTGGAAGCCGAACGCCAATCCATGCTGTTTTCCAGACGGCTGTATGAACAAAATACGCGAAGAGAGATAAACACACTTCGCGTGAAGTACAATCTGGATCAGGCCGAACGCAACGTAAAGCAGCTTACCGTACTTAGTGAACAGCGTGCACGTATCAACCAACTTGTGATAGGGATGATGGTACTGGCATTGGTTGTTATTTTCCTGTTAGCCGTTCGTTACCGTTCGCGTCAGAGGTTGAATGCTCATCTGTTACAGATTGCCGATTTGAAACAACAGGAGGCTGATCTGACTATAGAACTTCAGAAAGCCAAATTGGAAGAAAAAGAAAATGAATTTCAAGTTATGGTGAACGAGGCGCGGCAACGTAGGGTGCAGTCTTATCTGGAAGGATTGGAGGTAGAACGTAATCGTCTTGCCCGTGAACTCCATGATAATGTATCGAATGAATTGGTGGCTATCCGTATGGAGATAGAGGGAGGTAAAAGTACGCCTCAAGAAATAATGAATACTCTTAAAACATTGCATACGGAAGTACGGGCTATTTCGCATGATCTGATGCCGCCTGTGTTTAAGTATGCCACCCTACCGGAAATATTGGAGGATTATGTATCGCAACGCGATAAACCGGGCAAGACAGAAATCACATTATCGATTCAACCGGAAGAAGGATGGGAAAACATACCGCAAAATACAGGATTGGAGATTTATCGCATCATACAGGAGGTCACCGGAAATGCGTTGAAACATGCGGAAGCCAGCCGGATAGACATAAGCTTATTATGGAATGAGAACAGAATAGAGATTATGGTTGCTGATAACGGGAAAGGTTTTGATAAAGAACGCAAAGGCACAGGTATTGGTATGAATATCATTAGAGAGCGAGTCCGCAATCTGAAAGGACAATTAAGAATAGATACTGCTCCGGGAAAAGGTACAAAAATACAGGTAGAACTTTCTACCGGTGATTTGTGACTTGATCGGTGAGTTGTCGTTTCTTTAATGATATCCCATATTTTGTAGTACTTGCATGATCTCTTTTTCCTGATCAGGGTGAAACCACTGTATCTCTTCGTCCCGTTTGAACCAGGTCATCTGTTTACGCGAATAGATACGTGAGTTCTGTTTTATCTTCTCAATGGCAAAAGGGAGTTCCCAAGTTCCGTCCAGATAATTGAAGATTTCTTTGTAGCCTACTGTATTGAGTGAGTTAAGCGGGCGATAGGGATATACATTCCGGACCTCCTCAAGCAACCCTTCTTCCATCATTACATCTACCCGGTGGTTGATGCGATTGTAAAGTTCGGCCCGGTCACGTGTCAATCCTATTTTTATAATGCGGAAAGGGCGTTCTTTTCTTTTTTGTGTCCGGAAAGAAGTATAGGTCTTCCCTGTCATATAACAAATTTCGAGGGCATGGATGACTCGTTTGGGATTCTTTAAATCGACAATTTTGTAATATTCCGGATCGAGCAGTTTCAGTTCGGAGCAGAGATTCTCAAGTCCCTCCGCTTCATATCTTTGCAGCATCATCTCCCGTGTCTCTGTATCTACGGTAGGAATATCGTCAATACCTTTGCATATGGCATCCACATACATCATCGACCCTCCTGTGAGAATGACTACTTCATGTTCTTGAAATAGTCTTTCGAGGATGGTCATTGCTTCCTCCTCATAACGCGCAGCACTATAATAATCAGTGAGTTTTAGTGTACCTACCAAATAATGAGGTACCCGTTTCAATTGTTCCGGGGTAGGGGCGGCAGTACCTATTTTAAGGTCTGCATAGATCTGTCTGGAATCGGCAGAAACAATGCTTGTATGAAAATGTTCCGCTAACCGGAGGCTTAGCTCTGTCTTTCCAACTCCGGTAGGGCCAATAAGGACGATAAGGATAGGAGAGGGCATAAAAGGATTTACGATTAGATAATTTACAATTAGACGATTGAAGAACCTTGCTTTATTGATGTCTCCGTAAGGGGAGGTGATGGATGATTACAAGATTGGGGAGAGAAAACCCCATTAGGGTTTGGGCATATAATTCGGTTTACGATTAGAGGATTGGCCACTTGGAAGAGTAGTACTTCCAATCGTAAATAGTAAATCGTCTAATCGTAAATCCGATATTATTGGGGCTTATAATTTCTCTTCTTCAAAGGATCCTGCATCAGGTGTACCGCCACCTATATCAAAACCTTCGGCATCAAAGTCCTCAAGGTCGAAATCCTGGTCTCCGTAGAAATTTTCATCCAAATCCAATGAACCACTGGCAGCAGCCATTTCTTCAAAATCCATGGTCTGTTTGGGGGCATCTCCGGTTTTCTTTGTGCATTTAGAGCCTTTCATCTCTTTTCCTGTGATGATTTCAGACAGTTCTATGAAGAAACAACGTTCTGTCATGTAATCGAATACATAGAGCAGTTTCTGCTTTTCATCCTCAATCAGTTCGCTGAGGGTCGTATCTTTCATTACCCAACTGTCTATTTCCGGACTATTATCCATCTCTTCCAATGTAATCTCTTTCTCCTTTTCCCAGTCGTCGTCACAAAGGAAAAATGAGGTCATCTGATCGTTGGTATACCCTGTCGATTTCAATATCGCTTCATGGAAGTCATAAAAAGTGGCTTCCGGATCAATTTGTATTTCTCTGACGAAATTATCCACCTCATCAGATATGATGGTAAATCTGTATATCATAATGATAATGTTTTAAATTTTCAATATATATAATATGCCAATAGACAGATTTGTTATTTAATAATTCCTCGCTCCGAGTTGCGTATAAAACTGATAATATATTCTATTTCCGGGCTCGTCTCTACCTCTGCTTCCACTTTTGTAAGGGCATCGGAAATATTTAATCCGCTTTGGTAGATAATGCGGTAAGCATTATGAATGTTTTCAATTACCTCATTGGAGAATCCACGGCGACGGAGACCGATGATGTTGATACCACTGTAAGTAATGGGTTCGCGTCCGGCAATAATATAAGGGGGAATGTCTTTACTAAAACGTGATCCGCCTTGAATCATAACATATCCGCCTACGTGGCAAAATTGGTGCATTAATACGGCGCCACTGATGATAGCATTATCATCGATGATAATTTCTCCCGCCATTTTAGTAGAGTTTCCGATAATACAGCCGTTGCCAATGATAGCGTCGTGGGCTACATGCACTCCTTCCATCAGAAGATTATTATTGCCAACGATGGTTTTTCCTTTGGCTGCCGTACCACGGTTGATGGTTACATTCTCGCGAATGAGGTTATTGTCTCCGATTTCGGCAGTACTTTCTTCTCCACGAAATTTGAGATCTTGTGGAATAGCACCGATAACGGCACCTGGGAAAATAGTATTTCCGTTACCGATACGCGAACCGTATAAAATATTGGCATTGGGCATAATTTTGTTATTATCGCCGATCACCACATTTTTATCGATGTAAACGAAAGGACCGATCTCTACGTTTTCCCCGATTTTTGCTTCAGGGTGAATATACGCTAAGGGACTTATCATAATTTATTTGTTTTTTACTATTTGAGCCATAAATTCCGCTTCACATACTACCTTTTCACCTACGAAAGCGTAACCTTTCATAGTGGATATGCCTCGCCGAATAGGAGCTAACAGTTCTACCCGAAAGATAAGGGTATCTCCCGGTACTACTTTTTGGCGGAATTTCACACCGTCTATTTTCATGAAATAAGTAGAATAGCGGTTAGGTTCGTCTACTGAATTGAGCACGAGCAGTCCTCCGATCTGTGCCATTGCTTCTATCTGAAGTACACCCGGCATTACCGGTTCCTCGGGGAAGTGACCTTGAAAGAAGGGTTCATTGGAAGTGACATTCTTGATTCCTACAATATAGTTGGCACCAATTTCAATCACTTTATCTACCAACTGGAATGGATACCGGTGAGGAAGCAGTTCGCGGATGCGGTTTACATCCATGATAGGCGCTTCATTGCAGTTGTATATGGGAGCCTGTATTTCGTGCAAACGGATTTCTTTGCGCATCTGACGGGCAAACTTGTTGTTGATCGTATGTCCCGGACGAGTTGCAATGATGCGGCCTTTGATGGGTTTGCCGATAAGGGCAAGGTCACCGATGACATCGAGTAATTTGTGACGGGCGCATTCATTAGGCCATACCAATGGTTTGTGATTAATATACCCCAATTGGTTGGCATCCATGTGGGGAACTCCCATGACATCTGCCAACTGATCGTAACTCTCTTGAGACATTTTACGTTCATAGATAACGATGGCATTGTCTAAGTCACCTCCTTTGATCAGTCCGGCTGATAGTAACGGTTCAATTTCACGGACAAATACGAATGTACGGCTGGCAGCTACTTCCTCTTTAAAATTATTCATATCTTCCAGTGTTGCGAACTGGTTAGGGATGATGGTAGAATCGTAGGATACCAATACGTTCAGACTGAAATTTTCGTCCGGCAATACAATGATAGACGAACCAGTCTCCTCGTCGCGGAATTCGATTTTTGATTTGATTATATAAAAGTCCTTGACAGCATTTTGCTCTTCTATGCCGACCTTTTCTATCTCTTGTACGTAATATTGTGCACTACCGTCCAGAATAGGAAACTCCGGACCGTTTACTTGAATAAGACAATTGTCTATGCCTAAGGCATAAAGAGCTGCCATTCCATGTTCAACGGTGCTTACTTTTACTCCATTTTTGGCTAACACAGTACCACGTGTCGTCTCTGTCACGTTGTCTGCCACAGCATCGATGACCGGATGTCCTTCCACATCGATACGCTGAATTTTATATCCGTGGTTTTCGGGCGCAGGGTTAAACGTTACTGTCAGATCAAGACCAGTGTGAAGACCTTTTCCTCTCAGTGAAAAGCTATCCTTCAGAGTTTTTTGTTTCAGCATTGGTTACTTATTTATTAGTTGTTGTTTTAATTCTTCAAGTTCTTTGCGTAGATTACGCAGTTCTTGTTGTAGTTCAGGTAAGTTTTTATGTACGACGGCTGCTTTGAAATACTGCTTCGGTTCCATCGGAGGAGTACCAATTAACTGGCTTTCGGATTTAATACTGCCCGGTACACCGGATTGTGCTCCGAGATTCACTTTATCACCGATTTTGATATGGCCGGCGATACCTACTTGCCCACCGAACATACACCATTCTCCTATTTTAGTAGAACCGGCAATTCCTACCTGGGCTGCCATGACCGTATGTGAACCTATTTCATCATTGTGTGCTACTTGAACAAGATTATCCAGCTTAACACCACTGTGAACGATTGTAGCTCCCATCGTTGCACGGTCAACACAAGTGTTGGCACCAATGTCTACTCTGTCTTCAAGGATAACGATGCCGATTTGGGGAATCTTTTCGTAACCTTGCGGAGTCGGTGCGAAGCCAAAACCGTCTGCTCCGATTACTGCACCTGAATGTAAGACACATTCATTACCTATATGACAGTCGTGGTAGATGGTTACGTTAGAATAAAGAAGGCAGTTACTGCCGATCTTCACATTATCTCCTACATAAGTGTGCGGATAGACGAGGGTATTATCTCCGATAACGGTGTTTTCTCCGATGTAGGCAAAAGCACCGACGTATACATTTTCACCGATATGTGCAGTGGGAGAGACGAATGCCAATGAGTCGATACCTTGTTTTTTAGGTTTACTCATTTCGTAGAGATTCATTAATTTGGCGAGGCTTTCATAGGCATTGTCTACCTTTATTAAAGTAGCCTTTATTTCATGTTCCGGCTCAAAATCCTTATTTACCAGTATGATACTGGATTGGCTTTCATATATATAAGGTGTATACTTCGGATTGGAAAGGAATGAAATTGCTCCTGGTATTCCTTCTTCTATTTTAGCGAACGTATGTACAGTTGCGTTTTCATTTCCTATAACTTCTCCTTGGATAAATGCTGCAATTTGCTTAGCCGAAAACTCCATGTTTTTACTCTATTATTATATGATTTTTTTCCGTTTTTTATATGTCCGATAAGGGCGGCTTTTGTATGCGCACCTCTATCAGAGCACAAATAACGGACTTTTTTTTTATATATCCTTACTCTTTAATGAATATTTTATACTTGTATATGCAAACGTTGGTAGCAGATATAGTATTTCTTTACCTTTTTGGAGAGCAACGAGATGTTTAACATATCCGATGCTTCGGCAATATTTTTGATTGTGCCGTCCTTATAGATAATGTCAATACTATCATCTGCCGGTTCGTACATATTCTTTTCGATGCTGGGGGTAGAAACAAAATAGTTCGCTTCGGAAAGTGTGACGCCTAATTGCCGGCTTATTTGCAAAGTTAATTCTTTTTTCCTTTCTTCACTAATGGGCTCGGAAGATATTTCCACTTTAAAGATATTGCGATTGATCATTCCGAGACTGAGCGTAGAGAGCACTTTGTCCGGATGGGTACTCCATACCTTAAGCGAAGTCCATATATCGTTATCGTCCAACTGGATGAAATTCTCCAGACATTCGGGATTACTATGAAACTTCTCCGGATCGATATCATTGTACAGGAAGAAATGAAGCGCCGGTGAAGCGAATAGCTCCACTCCTTTACGGGCAAGTTCTTTTGCCCGTAGCAAAGTGCTGATGAGCATCCGCTCATAGGCTACCGATGTTTTGTGCAGATATACTTGCCAATACATCAACCGACGGGCCGTAAGAAAGTTTTCGATAGAATAGATACCTTTGGACTCTACCACCAGATGATCATCCGCTACATCGAGCATTTTTATGATACGGGCAGATCCGATATTACCTTCTGTGACTCCTGTATAAAAGCTGTCCCGGCGTAAATAGTCGAGACGGTCCATGTCTAACTGTCCACTTACGAGTTGATGAAGGAAGCGTTTGGGATATTCATCCTTGAATATTTGTATCGCAAGGCTGAGTTGTCCGTTCATCTCCTTATTCATACGTTCCATCAGCATAAGGGAAATTTCCTCGTGCGATATGCCTTTTACAATCGTGTCCTCAAGTACATGTGAGAAAGGACCGTGTCCGATATCATGTAATAGGATTGCCGCCTGTACTGCTTCTGCTTCACTGTCGAAAATAAAGTTTCCTTTAGAAGCAAGTTGCATAATGGCTTCGCTCATCAGGTGGAAAGCTCCCAATGAATGTTGAAAACGGGTATGCTGTGCTCCGGGATATACTACCGACGACAATCCTACTTGTTTGATACGGGTTAATCGTTGTAAAAGGGGGTGTCGTACGATGTCATACAACAATCCCTTCGGTATGTTGATGAATCCGAATACCGGATCGTTTATTATCTTTCTTTCGTAAGCCATGTAATTAGTGGTAAGTGATTGGTGATGACTAATCGTTAATCACTTTTTTCAGCTCTTTTGCCATTTGCTCCTGTACTTCTTGTGCGGCTTTTCTGGCTGCTTGTGCAAAGTTTTCGGTTTTGTCTGCATAAATAATTCCACGGGAAGAGTTTACGATTAATCCGCAAGTATCGTTCATACCATATTTGCACACTTCTTCAAGTGAACCGCCTTGCGCACCTACACCGGGTACAAGAAGGAAATGGTTAGGAACAATTTTACGGATATCTTCAAAGGCACGTCCCTGGGTAGCACCTACTACATACATCATTTGTTCATCACCGGCCCATTCTTGTGATTTCCGCAATACTTTTTCGAAAAGACGCTCTCCATTGATATCTTCTGTCAATTGGAAATCGTGTGAACCTTTGTTGCTGGTGAGAGCAAGAAGAATTACCCATTTACCCGCATAGGTCAGAAATGGTGTAACGCTGTCCTCACCCATGTATGGAGCAACGGTAACCGAGTCTATGTTCAGTTCCTCAAAGAAGGTACGGGCATACATTGCAGATGTGTTTCCAATGTCACCGCGCTTTGCATCGGCAATGATAAACTGGTCGGGATAATTTTCTTTGATATACTTCACTGTTTTTTCAAAAGCGATCCAGCCTTTTACACCCATACTTTCGTAGAATGCCAAATTCGGTTTGTAGGCGATACAAAGATCGGCAGTTGCGTCAATAATTGCTTTGTTGAAAGCGAAGATCGGATCGGCTTCATCCAAGAGATGATCCGGTATTTTTTTGATGTCTGTATCAAGCCCAACGCAAAGGAATGATTTTTTGCGTTTGATATTCTCAAATAATTTTTGTTTATTCATCTTTTATATTTACGATTTACAATTTTACGGTTGAAAATTCTCTCTCTTCTTTCCTTCTCCCCTCTCAATTCTCCCTTCTCTCTTTTGAGTTCTCCCTTTTTTATAGTTCGCTCTCTTTGAGGCGTTCCGTATTTTCGGCTACCGTCAACTTGTCTATACATTCTTGGATATCTCCGTCCATGAATGCGGCAAGGTTATAGATTGTGTAATTGATTCGGTGATCGGTAATGCGTCCTTGCGGATAGTTGTAAGTACGGATTTTAGCAGAACGGTCGCCGGTAGAAACCATTGTTTTGCGTTTGGAAGCAATGTCGTCAATGTACTTTTGGTGCTCTTTGTCATAGATAAAGGTACGCAGACGCGCGAGAGCACGTTCTTTGTTTTTCGGTTGGTCACGGGTTTCCGTACATTCGATAAGGATTTCTTCGGAAATACCCGTATTCGGGTTTTTCCAGATGTAGCGTAGGCGAACCCCCGATTCTACTTTATTCACATTCTGACCACCGGCACCACCGGAACGAAACGTATCCCATTTTATTTCTCCCTCATTGATCACAACATCGAACTCTTCCGCTTCGGGAAGTACGGCTACGGAAGCGGCGGAAGTATGCACACGTCCCTGTGTTTCAGTGGCAGGTACACGTTGTACACGATGTACTCCCGATTCATATTTCATTGTTCCATATACGTTATCTCCTGTGATACTACAAATAATTTCTTTGTACCCACCAGCTGCTCCCTCATTTGCACTGGATACTTCCAGTTTCCAGCCTTTAGACTCACAGAACTTAACATACATGCGGAAAAGATCACCGGCGAAGATAGCAGCTTCATCGCCACCCGTACCACCACGTATTTCAAGAATGGCATTTTTGCTGTCTTGTGGATCTGCCGGTACAAGCAAGATTTTTATCTCTTCTTCCAGTTCGGGGAGGCGCTCTTGACTATTGTCCAATTCTTCTTTTGCCATTTCACGCATGTCGGCATCCGATTCGTTGGCAAGTATGTCTTTGGCTTCTTCGATGTTGGCCAATGTTTGTATGTATTTCTTGCGGGCCTTCATCAGGTCGTCAAGTTCTTTATATTCTTTGGTTAGTTTGACGTAACGTTTTTGGTCGGCAATCACTGCCGGGTCGGTAATGAGGGTAGAAACTTCCTCAAAACGAGCCACAAGACCATCTAATTTTTCTAATATATTGTTACTATCTGCCATGAAAATTATTAATTTGATTAAGGACAATGTGCCATAAAATAATGTGCCAATGTGCTAATGTGCCGATATGCCAATTGGCTGCGCTAAAATAATGTGGAATGTGTTAACTGAATAATTTGCTGAATTTTTTAATTCTTTAATTTCTTCATTCTTTCATTCTCTAATTGGCACATTATCCTATTGGCACATTATTTAATATTTAAATTCTCCGAATTCGCTTTTGATAATCAATTCTTTTTGATCGCTTTCTTCAATACGTCCTACAATTTGTGCGGGGATACCGAAAGATTCGCTGATGGCAATCACTTTTTCGGCATGTTCGGGTGAGAGGTATACTTCGAGACGGTGTCCCATATTGAATACCTTATACATTTCCGCCCAGTCTGTGCCGCTCTGTTCCTGGATGGTCTTAAACAACGGAGGAACGGGGAAAAGATTATCTTTCACTACGCGTACTTTGTCTACGAAATGCAGCACTTTGGTTTGGGCGCCGCCCGAACAGTGTACCATACCGTGGATATCGGGACGTAGCACATCCAGCAGTTTCTTTACTACCGGAGCATATGTGCGGGTGGGAGAGAGTACCAGCTTACCCGCATTGATCGGTGAACCTTCTACTTCATCCGTCAATTTTAATCCGCCGGAGTAAACGAGTTCTTCCGGAACGGCTGCATCATAGCTTTCGGGATATTTTTCCGCCAGATATTTGGCAAATACATCATGACGGGCGCTGGTCAGTCCGTTACTTCCCATACCGCCATTATATTCTTTTTCATAAGTGGCTTGTCCGTAAGAAGCAAGACCAACAATCACATCGCCCGGACGGATATTGGCATTGTCGATGACATCTGCACGTTTCATACGGCAGGTCACAGTACTGTCTACGATAATTGTACGTACAAGATCGCCTACATCGGCTGTTTCACCTCCGGTGGCGTATACACCGACTCCCATGTCGCGAAGTTCGGCCAATAATTCATCTGTCCCGTTGATAATGGCAGAGATAACCTCACCTGGAATAAGAAGTTTATTACGGCCGATAGTAGATGATACGAGAATATTGTCTACGGCACCTACACACAACAGGTCGTCGATATTCATAATCAATGCATCCTGTGCAATACCTTTCCATACGGACAGGTCACCTGTCTCTTTCCAATACATGTAGGCCAGAGATGATTTTGTTCCGGCACCATCGGCATGCATAATATTACAATACTCCGGATCTCCACCCAAAATATCGGGAATGATTTTACAAAAGGCTTGCGGAAAAATACCTTTGTCTATGTTTTTGATGGCATTGTGCACATCCTCTTTTGATGCGCTGACACCTCGCATCATGTATCGTTGATTACTCATGAGTTATTGGGTTTTGTATACGGCGGCAAAAGTACTGTTTTTTTTCCGTATAGCCAACATTTTAGCATGAGTTCGACTGAAAGAGTTTTATTTAAAAACTTACCGTTGGAGCGGTTTCGGTACCTTCGGCTGCTTCAAAATAGGCATGTTTGTCAAAACCGAACATAGATGCAAAGAGACTTTTTGGAAAACGGCGAATTGCTGTATTGTAGGCCTGTGCGGCATTGTTAAAGTTGGTGCGGGCTACGTTGATACGGTTTTCCGTTCCTTCCAATTGTGCTTGAAGCTCGAGGAAATTCTGGTTGGCTTTTAAATCCGGGTAATTTTCGGTGATAGCGAGTAACTTACCCAAAGCGGAAGTGACTGCACCTTGTGCTTTCTGATACTCTGCCAGTTTCTCCGGAGTCAGGTCATTGGCATTTACCTGCATTTGAGTTGCCTTGCTACGAGCTTCCACTACTCCTTCCAGCGTTTCTTTCTCATGAGACGCATATCCTTTCACTGTATTTACCAGATTAGGGATAAGGTCGGCACGGCGTTGATATTGTGTTTCCACATTTGCCCACTGGCTGTTTACGCTTTCGTCCATTGTAACCAGGCCGTTGTACATGCTCACAGCCCATATAACGATAACCGCCACTACGGCAATAATGATAATAATCTTCATTTTCTTTTTATTTTAAATTATTTATAGTCTTGTTTTTCTGACATTTCTTTTTGTTTTCAGGGGTGTTTCATTCCGTATCGGAAGCACTTAGAAACGTGAACCGGCTCCACCGCCTCCGCCCATACCGCCGCCGAAACTGCCACCGCTAAAACCACCGCCGCCTCCGAAGCTTCCACCACCGAAACCACCGATGAATGGGCCTCCGCCGCCTCCGCCGCCACGTCCATGATAGTCGTCATCATACGTTTGCTGCCGGCGCACTATAGTATGTCCGCAGTTCCGGCAAGTATACGTGATGTCTTCTGTTTTTACTCCATTACGTTTGGAAACGACTCTGCTACCGGTGCGCTGCAACTTGTGCTTGCCGCATTGAGGACAGCGAGTGGCTGCTCTCACTGCTATAATACTGATAATAGATGCTACTCCCATAAAACCGACGACAGCCAACAAGATCATCGACCATGAAATATCTTCTTCGTCGTTGGCAGCGTCATTTACCATCGATCCGTCCAGACGCTGGCATACGGCACGTATACCGCTTACCATTCCTGCATCCCAATTACCTGTTTTCAAGAATGGAATCATGTTCTTTGTTTGTATCCGTTTACAGATGGCATCGGGCAAATCACCTTCAAGCCCATATCCGGTATAGAACTGAATACAACGTTGATCGGTTACCAAGAGAATTACCAGACCGTTATTTTTCCCTTTTTTGCCTACACCCCATTGGTTGAGCAGTTGATGGGCGAAATCAAAGCAATCCTCTTGTCCGATGGAAGGAACTACGGCAACGACTGTTTCTATCCCGGTTTTTTCTTCCAGATTATAGAGCATACGGTCGATGCTGTCACAGGCTGCCTGCGACAAAATATCGGCTGGATTGCACACATACCGGAGTTTGTTTTGCAGATGTACCTTCGGAATATTGTCTACGGTATATATCTTTTCCTGCGCTTGCGAAGGCAGGCAGAGAAATGTGAGCAGTATAAAAGTGAGTATTTGTTTCATAATCGTTTTCGTTATCGTCCACAAATATAGCTACTTTTATCTTTTATTCGATATACTTGTCGACGAAGTTCTTTACACGGTTGGTATATTCTGTTTTATTTTCTTTATAAGATACGGCATGCTTTGCTCCCGGAACGATCCATAATTCTTTGGGATCCGGTTTAGCTTCGTAGAGAGGGTAAACCATCCAGGTTGGCACGTAGGTGTCTTTATCACCATGTATGAAGAACATGGGAAGGTCTGCCTTTTCAACTTGTTTTAGCGAAGAGGCTTCTTTGAAATTCCATCCGTACTTTTGTTCGCACAGCCAGCTTGTTGTGTACATCAGCGGGAATTTAGGCAAGTGAAAAGCCAATTTCAGTTCGTGTGAAAATTCGTCCCATACACTGGTATATCCGCAGTCTTCCACAAAGCATTTAACGAATTCCGGTTGTTCTTCTCCGGCCACCATCATGGTGGTAGCACCTCCCATAGAGATGCCATGAACTACCATTCGGGTACTGTCACCGTAAATCTGATTGGCTACGTGCATCCATTGCATTACATCGAGACGATCTTTCCATCCCATTTGTATAGCAGGACCTTCGCTTTCTCCATGATGCTGTAAATCAGGTAAAAGGATGTTGAACTGTAAATCGTGACTATACAGATATCCGATCATAAACATGCTTATCGCATTGTCAGTATAACCGTGTACAATGACTGCTGTTTTGGGGGTAGGTTTTGGAGCTGCAATATAGTAGGCATGCAGTCGTATGCCTTCCGGGTTCAAAATAAAAGTGTCTTTCAAGGCATTTACCTGATTGAGACTGTCTACCCAAGGGCGCAGAAAAGGATAATTGGCATATAGATACCTATAGGAATCTGCATCTTTGGCACGTATCCTGGCATTCGGAGTCAGTGAGAAGTTGAGCATATAATAACTTCCTCCGATCATGCAACCGGTCAGTATCACCAGTAAGATGATGCCTCCCAATATCCAGCCTCTTTTAAATCCTTTCTCCATCTTCTGTGTTATTTATTCCATATTTCCCATGCGGCGAATGCTTGTAGGAGAAGCATTTCCAATCCGTTTTTGGTGATGGCGTCACGCTCTTCCCCTTTTTTCATGAAAAGAGTGACGTTTGGGTTATACAACAAATCATAAAGTAAATGGTTTGGTGTAAGTTGTTCGTAAGGTATGTCGGGGCAGAAATCGACTTTCGGATACATTCCTACCGGCGTACAGTTGACAATCACCGTGTATTCGGTCATTATTTCCGGGGTTAGTTCTTCATAGGTCAACATTCCCGGCTTGTGTGTACGGGAAACAAATACCCCTTCGATTCCTAAATTTTTGAGCCCATGAAAAACAGCTTTGGAAGCCCCGCCCGTACCTAAAATCAGAGCTTTTTTGTGTGACGGCAATAATAATGGTTGTATCGATTGGGTAAAACCGATAATATCCGAATTGTAGCCGACTAATTTTACCTTTCCTTTGGGCTGGCGAATAATCTTAATAACGTTTACCGCACCTATTTTGGCAGTATCCGGATCTAATGAATCCAGAAATGGAATTACCTGTTCTTTGTAGGGTATCGTAACGTTTAGTCCGCATAAGTTCGGATTTTCTTCAATAACTTCCATAAAGTCATTGATGCTTGGAATTTCGAAATTGACGTATTCCGCATCTATTCCTTCCGAATGGAATTTTTCGTTGAAATAACCGATAGAGAACGAATGTTTTAGCGGATAACCGATTAAACCATATTTCTGCATATTGATAATAATTATTTAATGTGTCAATATGTCAATATGCCAATTGGGCTGCGCAGACCGAAAAAACAGGCCGCAGCCCAATTGGCATATTGGCATATTAGCATATTGGTGCATTATTCATTATTTCGTAGCCGTATAAAGTGTACAGATGCCAAACGTCAGCCGGCGGAACTCTACCCGGCTGAATCCTGCTTGCGCAATACTTTTCGCCATGACCTCTCCCTGCGGGAAGACTTTGATTGTTTGCGGCAGATAGCGGTAGGCACTGTTGTCTTTTGAAAATAGCTTGCCTAAAACGGGAATGACGATTTTGGAATAAAGGGCAAACAACTGTTTCATCGGGAAACGGTCGGGTGTGGTTAATTCCAATATCACTAAATGACCACCGGGAATGAGCACGCGGCACATCTCTGAGAGCCCTCTGTCCAGATCTTCAAAGTTGCGGATGCCAAAGGCGACGGTGACAGCGTCAAAACTATTGTCGGCAAACGAGAGAGAAGTACAGTCTTCCCGGACAAAGGTGATTTTGTCCGAGAGACCCACTCTTTTTACTTTTTCACGTCCCACATTCATCATGCCTTCAGAGATATCCGTTCCTATCAGTCGTTCGGGACGGAGCATGTCGTAGGCCAGTATGGCAAAATCGCCTGTACCGGTGGCTACATCCATCATGCGTTGCGGTTGGAAAGGGCGCAACCATTTGATCGCTTTGCGTCGCCAGCTTTTGTCAATACCCAATGACAGGGTATGGTTCAGCATGTCATACGCCGGGGCGATGTTGTCGAACATTTGTTCCACTTGTTCGCTCTTTTTTCCCTCCGTGCCGTAAGGCTTGATATGTTCTTGTGGGTAGTTCATTATTTTTTCAGGAAATCCATTACGTTCTTTTCAATACGTGCGGCAATGTTGCTCGTATCTTCCTTCACAAATTTTTCTCCGGTGATGTTTTCAAAAAGTTCGATATAACGGTCGCTGATACCCTGTACGATTTCCGGTGTCATTTCGGGTACTTTCTGTCCGTCTTTTCCCTGGAATCCGTTATCCATCAACCATTCGCGTACGAATTCTTTGGAGAGTTGTTTCTGTGCTTCTCCTTTTTCGAAACGTTCCTGATAACCTTCCGAATAGAAGTAACGGCTTGAATCCGGTGTATGGATTTCATCCATCAGGTAAATAGTGCCGTTGTGCTTGCCGAATTCATATTTTGTATCTACAAGAATCAATCCACGTTCGGCAGCGATTTCTGTACCGCGCTTGAAGAGGGCCAGTGTATATTTCTCAAGGATCGCATATTCTTCCGGAGTAGCCAATCCTTGTTTCAGAATCTCTTCTTTGGAGATATCTTCGTCATGCAATCCCATTTCGGCTTTCGTGGTAGGAGTCACGATCGGTTCCGGGAATTTCTCGTTTTCACGCATTCCGTCCGGAAGTTTCACACCGCATATTTCGCGTACGCCACTTTTGTAAGCGCGCCATGCACTTCCACAAAGGTAACCGCGTACAATCATTTCCACCGGGAAACCTTCGCAAAGCACACCTACCGTAACCATTGGGTCCGGGGTAGCAAGTTTCCAATTCGGACAGATGTCTGTTGTTGCGTCGAGGAATTTGGCTGCAATCTGGTTTAGCATTTGTCCTTTATACGGAATACCTTCAGGCAGTACTACATCAAAGGCCGAAATACGGTCGGTAGCTACCATGACTAATTTTTCACCATTGATGTTGTACACATCGCGTACTTTCCCGTGGTACACACTTTTTTGTCCCGGAAAGTTGAACTCAGTTTTTGTTAATGCTTTCATCATTTTGTTTACAATTTATTTCCTATGGTCATGACCATTATTTAAATTTTACACGTAAGTATGCCGATGGTTTACAATCAGAAATTACTTTTTGGTTTTCTCATGGTCGGTAGCCTGTAATTTTTCGCTTTTAGCTTTCTCCCGCTCAGCTTTCGCCTCCTTGTCGAATTTTTCGTAAGCGTCTACGATGCGTTCTACCAGTTTATGACGGACAATGTCTTTTTTATTCAACTCTACAAAGCTGATTCCTTTTACTCCTTTCAAGATGCGGAGTGCCTGTATCAATCCCGATGTTTGTGAAGTCGGCAAGTCTATCTGTGTCATGTCTCCGGTTACGATCATCTTGGTGTTCATGCCCATACGGGTCAGAAACATTTTGATTTGCTGGGTGGTGGTATTCTGTGCTTCATCCAGAATGACGACAGCATCATTCAGCGTACGTCCGCGCATGAAAGCGAGCGGAGCAATCTGGATGATATTCAGTTCCATATATTCTTTCAGCTTGGCAGCTGGAATCATGTCTTGCAAAGCATCATATAGCGGTTGCAGGTACGGATCTATTTTATCTTTCATGTCACCGGGCAGGAAACCTAACTTTTCTCCGGCTTCCACAGCAGGGCGGCTGAGAATGATTTTTTTTATTTCCTTATTTTTCAGCGCACGAACGGCCAGAGCAATAGTAGTATATGTCTTTCCCGAGCCGGCAGGGCCGATTGCAAATACCATATCGTTTTTGGCGAAACCTTCCACTAATTTCAGTTGATTCTCGCTACGGGGAATAATCGGTTTGCCGGTTACACTGAATACGATCACATTTCCGGTCTGCTCGGCTTGCGGAGCGTTTCCTTTGATGATGTCAATAATTACTTCTTCTTTCAGTGAGTTGTATTCTGCGCAGTATTTTTCCAGTTTGATGATGTTTTCTTCGAAAGCACACATTTCTTCTTCGTCACCCATCACTTTAATGACATTACCACGGGCAACAATACGTAGCTTCGGATATAAAGCTTTAATTAACTGTATATTAGCGTTGTTAACGCCATAAAAGATTACCGGATCGATATCCTCCAGAACAATCAGTTTCTCTATCATTGAATTGTATTAAAGAAAAATATCCGCAAATTTAATGAAAGGTTTGGATACTTTGAATGTTAGGACGGAAATATTTTAATTACAAGTTGTATATCTGTAACTTCTTTCTTATCTGGTTGTAATGTGGAAACATCCCTGTTTCAATTCATATTTTATAAAACATTTGTCTGCTTTGCGCAAATCTCTCAGAACTTCGGCAAGTACGAGTTTTAGAGTGTCAGCAGATACATCTTGTAACGGACGCCCGTCTTCGTCCTCTATTTTTCTGAAACGTTTCCAGCTTACATCGAAAGTCGTTCCATAAAAGTGGGCGGAGTTTTTCGATGCATTTACATTTCTGCGTCGTAAACGTTTCACATCATCTTCTGTGCGGAGCACGGAAGTCACTACTATCTGGTTAGGATTCAATCCTTTCGAAGTGAGCGAGTCGAGGAAGTTAACACCTATCGTGTCTAATAGAGCACCGGCGCGCGGAATGAGAAATGGAATGGAGTGTGTCAGTGAGTCGACGCTGTAATGTTCGTTGTTTCTGATCTGCACTAATTTTTCTTTCATCCGTTCTGCCTCTTCCCGTGAAGCAAGCGGGCAGATTCCCAGACTTTGAGCTGCTTTGAGATGCATATCGTTCAAGTCCCCGAAAGAGCGTTTGTAGCTGATGACTCCTTTGATGTTGCGTGGCTCGTTCATTTTGAGCGACATATCTTTCTTTTTGCATCCGGTAAAACTGATAAGTACGATAGACAGAAATAGACAGATAGGATAATGATGATGAAAGCGCATAGATATAAACTCCATTTTTATTTTGTGGGCACAAAGATAAACTTTTTGCGTGAAAAGATTCGGTGAATAACAAAAAAAGAAGAACGGTTTTTACGTTCTTCTTTTGAAAGGGTTTATGATGTATGAATTATATGAAAAAGGAATTCAGAATCCGTTTATTTCTTTTTTTCTTCCGGTTTTTCCTCTTTCTTTTCTTCTTTGCTGTCCGGGTTTATGATTCCTTTCACTGTTTCACCAATCGGCAGTTTGTCGAGTACTCCCAAACTGGGTGCTACCGTCTTCACCAGTGTATTGAGGAAATTGCTGGTTCCACCGTTTCCACCGTCGAATACGGTGATATTTCCCAAATTCATGTGTTCGAACGCTTTTACCTGTTCACCGGCAATTTCTTTCCACTGGTCCACCATCTTGTATTGGATGGCAATGGCAGGGTTGGATTCTGCTGCACGCACCATGGCTTCGAATCCTTCGGCTTCGGCCAATAACGAACGTTTCTTACCTTCGGCTTCGGCTTCCAGTTTCATCTGGATCGCTTTGGCCTCTGCTTCCGCTTGTGCTAACGTAGCTTTAGCACGGGCTTCCGCTTCACGGGTAATCTTTTCTGCCACGGCTTCCGCTTGCAAGATAGCTTCTTGACGGGCTACTTCTGCCGGTACTATTTTTTCTGCTTTCAGCGATGATTCTACTTTCCGGGCTTTGGCTTCTTCCACCTCTTTCTGAGCGATTTCTCTTGCTGTTTGTACGGCGGCTTCCGATTTTGCAGCTGCTTCTCCGGCCTCTTTGTCGGCGTTTGCCTGTGTTACGGCCAATTCTGCATTTGATTTGGCCACTTCTTTTTGTGCTTCATTTCGTCCGATAGCCGCTTTCTTGCCGGCCTCTGCCTGTTTTATCTCCATGTCGGAGTTCAGTTCCGCAATACGGCTTTCTTTTTCCGTATTTGCCTGTTCGATGCGTATGTTCTTATCAGCTTCTGCTTTGGCCACCTGTGATTCTTTTTCTGCGTTGGCTATTGCCACTTGCGAGATACGGTCTTTGTCGGCATTGGCTACGGAAATTTCTTGCAGCTTTTTCGTTTCGGCGATGGCAATATCTTGGTCTTTACGGGTTTCTGCAACCTTTGTCTCACGTTCTTTTATCTGGTTGGCAATCTTGATCGCACCGAGTTTTTCCTGTTCTTCGATGTTGGCTTGTGCTTCGTTCAATGCCTTGCTTTCCGCTTCTTTACCTAAATTGACGATATAGTTGGCGGCATCCCGGATGTCACTGATATTGATATTCATCAGGTACAGACCGAATTTGCGCAATTCCGTATCGATGTTGTCTTTCACCTTCGACAAAAACTTGTCACGGTCAGAGTTCAGTTCTTCAATCGTCATATCGGCAATCACCAGACGCATCTGGCCGTATACTACATCCGTAATCAAGTTTTGTTTGTCGTCCATTGTCAGTCCCAGCATACGTTCCGCCGCGTTTTGCATCACTTCCGGATCTGTGCTGATGGCCACAGTAATAGTGGTCGGTACATCCACGCGAATATTCTGCGCAGACAGTGCTCCTGTGAGTTTACAGTCGATCTGCAATGGTTTCATCGACAAGAATTCGTATCCTTGGATGATAGGCCATACAAAAGCCGCTCCACCGTGATAAAGTTTCGCCGACTTCTTGTCTCCTCCTGTCTTACCGTAAACTACCAATACTTCGTCACTCTTACATTTTCTGTAGCGGGATAGAATCCCGATGAATGTAAATAAAATCACCGCCACCAGAATAGCAGCCATAATCATCATTTCCTGCGTCATGTCAATTGTCAATGTTTAATGTTCAACTTATTTTAATCTTTTAATTTTCCCTCTCTTCAGTTGAAAGCTCTTGTTTAGTTGAAAGTTGAAAGTTGCTGCGCTATTACACTGCATAGTACTTCTCCATTCTCCCTTCTCCATTCTCCCTTAATTAATATACAGCGTCCCCTCTCTATAAGCAGCGATAATCGTCTTATCTCCTGTCCGATAGACTTTGGAAGATTTGGAGATGACGTCTACTTCTCTCATGGCACCGTCTCGGCTCACCTGCACGGTATATTTCCCCTTGCCTTGGTTAAAGTAAATCGTACATTCGCGTCCTACCAGTTGTTCTGTATTCTCTGAACGGTTTACCTGTTGCAATTGATATGCCTTTTTGTAAAGATACCACACAGCAAAAACAAACAATAGCCCTACGAGTATGCCGACTATATACGAAATCACGTCTGTGTCTTGTTGCAGATACATGTACCATCCGAAACCGATACCGAAGTGTGTCAAACCTTTGAAAGACACTACACTGCTGATGTCTGTGTCAATATCTGCATCGGCATTTATATCACCGAAAAAGATGGATAGGACGAATTGTACAGCGAAAATGCCTGTCGTGACAAGTGCGATGATTAGAAAAATATTACTACTCATGGCGAATTGATTAATTGTTTTGTATTTTATTTCCTCCAAATATACGTGTTTGGAAGATACGAAACAATACATTTTGCGAAAAAATCCCCACCCGCTTACCGCTATCTTCACAGACAACACTGTAAGTGGGGTGAGGAACACAAACAAAACAAACAATATATTCTATAAAAAGGGAATTTCTATTTCTCTTTTTTCTGTCGACCGGTTATATTCCGGGACATTCTATCACCATTTCCGAGTCGGAACACAATGTGATAGGACATCTCTCGATGAGTGTTGTCAGGTCAACTTCCACACGGTCGAGTATAATGTCGTATGTGGTATTGACAAATTGCTTGATTTTCAAAAGTTCTGCAAGCAAATATTTGACTAATTGTGCTGAACGTTCATAGGCATACCAACGGCCATTTTCTTCGTACACATACACATGTTGTGTATTTTCCGATTCTCTGGATAGAATTTCAAGTATTTCCATAGTATATAGTGTCATATTTTATTTCAGATTAATATTAAAAGTATAGTTGTTATTTCGATAGATCGAATAATTTCTGTTTTCAACATTAGGTGAATCGGCACCTAATTCTATTGTATACGTTTTGCTATTCCGTCCTGAAGTCGCTGTTATTTTTATTGTAGTCCTTCTGGTCGTTTCCGGAGCAATATTTTTTCCGGTATAGTAGTAGAGAGCCAAGGGAGAACCGTTACTTACACTTTTCGAGTTATCCGAAAATGTGTTGTATTTGAGCCAACCCACTCTGTATCGTAAAGTAAAACAGAGCACGGATTTTACAATCATAGAGCTGATAAGGGGAGTGCGTATGCGTAAGGCGGCCGTGTTGCTGAAGCAGAAGGTATATGCCGTGCAGGAAGTGGCCGAAATGGTCGGCTATAATGATATACCGACTTTCTGGAAACATTTTGTAGATGCATTTGGTACAACCCCTTCCACCTATGCGAATTCAACGGATAATTCCTGATTTTCGATTAAAATAATTACCTTTGCACGCGAAAACTTATAATCGGATAGAAAGCGTGCAAAGATACTTTATTTATTTGGCTTATGACGGAACCAACTATCACGGTTGGCAGATTCAACCCAATGGATGCAGCGTACAGGAGTGCCTGATGAAAGCATTGTCTACCTTTTTGCGAAGAGAAGTAGAGGTGGTGGGAGCCGGAAGAACCGATGCCGGAGTACATGCTTCGCTGATGGTGGCCCATTTTGATAATGAGGAAGAACTGGATGTAATGGCTGTGACGGAAAAACTGAACCGTTTGTTGCCTCCGGATATCTCCGTTTTTAAAGTCTGTCCGGTGAGAGAAGATGCTCATGCGCGCTTTGATGCGACGGCACGTACCTATAAGTATTATGTGACGACTGCCAAGTATCCTTTTAACCGTCAGTATCGTTATCGTGTGCATAGCGTGCTCGATTTTGACCGGATGAACCGGGCAGCCGCTACTTTGTTTGATTACTCGGATTTTACAAGTTTCAGTAAATTGCATACGGATGCGAAAACCAATCTATGCAAAATAATGCATGCCGAATGGACTCAGGTGGATGATACGACTTGGGTCTTTACCATTCAAGCAGATCGTTTTTTGCGGAACATGGTGCGTGCAATAGTCGGTACGCTTCTTGAAGTGGGGCGTGGAAAGTTGTCCATAGAGGGTTTTCGGAATGTCATAGAACAGCAGGATCGTTGCAAAGCCGGCACTTCGGTACCCGGCCATGCCCTTTTTTTGGTTGATGTCGAGTATCCCGACACCCTTTTTGTCAAAACATAGCTCTCACCATTGACAATCATCCAACATGGTATCTGTAACATGGCGTCTCCAATCGTAAACCGTCAATTGTCTAATCGTCAATTTCTTAATCGTCAATTTCTTAATCGTCTAATTGTAAATAATTTTACTTCATGTGGTTATTACTCGCCTTCCTTTCAGCAGCTTTGCTGGGTTTTTATGATGTGTTCAAGAAGCAGTCTCTGAGAGACAATGCCGTGCTTCCGGTTTTGTTTTTGAACACGATCTTTTCCAGTCTGATTTTTCTGCCTTTCATTCTCCTGTCTGTATATGCTCCGGATTTGTTGGGAGGGACGATGTTTGAAGTTCCTGTTGCCGGTTGGGAAGAACACAAATTCATTATAATAAAATCGTTTATCGTGCTCTCTTCCTGGATATTCGGATATTTCGGAATGAAGCATCTGCCGCTTACCATCGTGGGACCCATCAATGCTACCCGTCCTGTAATGGTGCTGGTAGGTGCAATGTTGATATTCGGAGAGCGTCTGAATCTCTATCAATGGATCGGGGTGATGCTGGCGGTTCTCTCCTTTTTTATGCTGAGTCGGTCGGGAAAAAAGGAAGGGATCGATTTCAAACATGATAAATGGATTTTCTTTATTGTGTTGGCTGCGGTGATGGGGGCCGTAAGTGGGCTGTATGATAAGTATTTGATGAAGCATCTCAATCCGATGTTGGTGCAGTCATGGTATAATGTATATCAGGTGCTTATCATGTGTCCGATCTTGGCACTGCTTTGGTGGCCGAAGCGTAAAACGACTACTCCTTTCCGTTGGGATTGGACGATTATTCTGATTTCCATATTTCTTTGTGCTGCGGATTTTGTATATTTCTATGCTTTGAGTTATGAAGATTCTATGATTTCCATCGTATCAATGGTGCGTCGTGGCAGTGTAGTGGTTTCTTTCCTTTTCGGAGCCTTGCTCTTCCGTGAGAAGAATTTAAAAAGTAAAGCTATTGACCTTATTTTAGTATTGATCGGAATGTTCTTTTTGTATCTGGGAACCAGGTAGTAGTTGTACAAAATAAGTAGTGACAGTGTTAGCCAAAATCAGCAGCACTTTCGTGAATTTTCTTCTTACGTGAAAAGATGTAGTATCTTTTTTACCCCCTTCATCGGTTTCACTTTTTTGCTTAGCCGCTTTATTCATCGGCAATACAGGGTGAAGGGTCGTTCCGTCTCTTTGGTTTCGGTGCAAATGTCTCCCAAGTACCGTGCATACGTTTCGTAAACCTCAGGCATACGGGTGGTGAGCACCGAGCATACGGACGGTAAACACCGTATTCATAAAACCGGACCTGCCTTCACCCTGTATCATCGATGAATGGGGAGTTTGATTGAAAAAGGTGAAGCCGGTGAAGGGGTAAATTCTATGTGGGTAATGTACCCTAATGGGCAAATTGTCCCTTAGATGATATAAAAAAGTGGCAAAATAAGATGTCTTGTTTATTATAATCTGCCTTTCTTTCATTATATAATTCTATTCTTTATATTTGCATAGAAAATCATCGGGGTACGCCTGGCGATGGAAAAACAGCCGGATAACGGACGGATCGAGTATTTCAAATAATAACAGATGGATTAAAAATGCGGTATGATGAAAAAGATAGATAAATTGAGAATGAGTAGGTATGCAATGGTGTGGGGGATGTTATTTTCGGCTTTGTGGCTGTTTGCGGTAGCGCCGTTGCAGGCTCAGACTGAACAGGATAAGGTTCTGGCTGAACAAGGTACCAAAACTCAGGTTCATCAAGAAGCCAAGAAGATATTTGTCAATATGCCCGATTCTTTGTCTCCATTGCTTACGGCGGTAAATCGTGCAGATTGTATCGACTTTTTGGAAAGTAAGATGAAGGCAAAGGTTGAGAATCGTTTTGGACGGGAGTCGGAGATGACGGAATTGAGCAAGGATTACATTCGTGTTCAGATGACTTCGCAAAGCACTTGGCAGATGAAGCTATTGGCAACCAGTGACACTACACAGGTTATCTGCACTGTCTCTACCGCATGTGCTCCGGTGTGTGACAGCAATATTCAGTTTTATACTACTGACTGGAAGGAGCTTCCGATATCCGATTTCATTACCGCTATGCCGGCAATGGATGATTTCTTTGAAACTCCCGATTCTGCTGTTGCCTATGAGTATAATCATGCCCGCTTACAAGCGGATATGCTGTTGATGAAAATTGATCTTTCCGCTTCTGATAATACGCTTACATTTACGTTGACTACTCCTGAGTATATGGAAAAAGAAACGGCAGACAAACTGAAACCGTTTATCCGCCGCCCTATTGTTTATACTTGGAAAGGGGAGAAATTCTAAGAAGCCTCTCCCCAACCCTCTCCGTGGGAGAGGGAGTAAGGAGATACTCTTGTTTATTTATCAGTTACAAAACTAATTTTGCTCTCTCCCACGGAGAGGACTGGGGAGAGGTCAGCCTAAACATTCCCTGATAAATGCTGTCATCTCCGGAATGTGCTCTTCTACACTTTGCAATAGTTTGAATTGTGCTTTGGTGCGTACAAGGTTGTGTTCGGGATATTTGATTTTATAGTAAGTGTCTCCGTTAATGTAATCAGCCAAAAAACGTACACATTGCATATACGGGAATAAAGCTGCCGCATAAGGCAAATTTTCTATTTCTATCGGAGTAAGGAACGAGCGTGCACCTTCCAGATATCCTTTGGTGAATGCTTTGAATATTTCCATGTTGAAGTTAACGCGATTCAAATCTTTGTCGTCTTCATCACCGGTATTGGCTCCTGTACGGAGAAAATCACCGTAGTCAGAGAAGATAAAACTTGGCATTACGGTATCCAGGTCGATAACGCAGAGTACCTTGCCGTCTTCATCAAACATCATGTTGTTTACTTTCGTATCACAGTGGCATACACGTTTGGGTAATTTTCCTTCGCGATACATACGTTCGGCTTTACACATTTCATCGGCACGCTTCTCGATCTCATCGATATAGTATTGTACCTCGGCCAATCTTCCCGCAGCATTGGCTGCTACGGCATCACGCAATTGTTTTAAGCGGAATTCCATGTTATGGAAGTCAGGGATAGTCTCACCCAATGTTTCGGGAATGTCGGCAAGTTTTGCCTGGAAATCACCGAAAGCAACACCGGCATAATAGGAATATTCCGGATTAACCGTTTCATATGTTTTCGCGCGTGGGATGAATACCATGATACGCCAGTAATTTTCTCCATCATGCCAATACGTTTTACCTCCATCAGCTTTTACGAAAGTCAGTACCTTACGGTCTATATCGGTTTCTCCTTGTTCAGTCAGTTTACGACGGATGTGGTTGGTTACTGAAGCTATATTGTTTTGCAGCATCTCTACATTTTGAAAGATAGCGTGATTGATGCGTTGCAGTACGTAATCAGAGGCATCGGTTTCGGCCGTAGTTACTTTGTAAGTGTCGTTGATTAATCCCGCACCTAACGGTTTTATATCGCTGATGGTGCCTTGGATTTCGAAATGAGACACAATGTCGAATAGATTTTTCATGATTTTTATTTTTAAAGTTGATGAAAATAATATGCTAATGATTCATGTGCCAATATGCCAATTGGCTGCGCAGAATAATTTATTAATTAGTTCTTTTTCATTCCTTCATTCTTTCATTCCTTAATTGGGTATCAAAGTGAATCCCCAATTATATTCCTGGTTGGCAGGAATGGTGTATGCCGGTTCGGGACGAGCCCCCCAGCTATTGTATCCTGCCAGTCCTTGTTGCTTCATATCGATGCATACTTCCACGAAGTCACGTGGAGTGATATCGTTGACATGGTGCATTCTTCTCAATACATTCCGGGCGGCTTCTTCGTCGTGATTGGCTATCTCTTCCGGTGAAAAGTTATTCCATTGACGTGGATGTGGGAGTGCCTCTTCCGAGTCGAAGTCTTCAATCGAATTGCGTAAAGCATTGAATCCGATGATGCTGTCGGCCATAATAGTCAGGCCTTTGCCATTTTTTTTGCTGAGGCTTAGCCAGCGTGTATCAGTATGGTGGCCGTTTTCCTGTGGACGGACATAATTATAATACATCTTATCGGCTGTGGTTTTATATAACCCGATAAGGGTACCTGCATTCCGGTCTATGTAATTCTCTTCCGGTCCGCGTCCGAAGTATTCCACTTTGTTCATTTCTGCCGGAAGCCGGAAACGGACACCGATACGGGGAACATTCAATTTTGCAGCAGCTTTGCGTGCTTCGTCATTACCGGGAGTGAATGTTGCCATACGGGTTGCTTCGGATACTTCTGTTTCTGTGGCTTGCATATCAGTCGAAGTAAATCGTGCATTGACTTTGACAACTCCCGATGGATAAATCTTGTAGGTTACGATATAGAGATTACCGGCTGCTAACAGATAATTGACTGTCAGTATGGCGGTATTATCATCCATAACGATGTCGGCATCTGCTACGTTGAAATTTTTGCTTGATTGTTTCCATATTTGGAGACGCTTAGGTTCTCCATTGCCATAATCATTGTCATTTGGGGCACGCCAGAAATTGGGCTGGATTCCGAATCCGTCGTTAAAATATTCCGTACCGTTCACTTGATACGAAGTGACAAGCCCTGTCTCCTTGTTGAATACAAAATTAACTTTAGAAGAGGTCGCTGTCAGATTTTTGCCTTCGGTTTGTACTTTCAATGCCGGTCCGTTGGTTGCAAAAGCCGGTCGTGCTAACGGTTCGATAGGAAGCCGGAATTGCTCATAGGCTATTTCATGACCAGCCGGAATCAGAGGTTCCGGTTCGACAGTGGTTACTGAGAAATTTATAAAGTATTCAATTCCCGGTTTTGCTTTCAGTCCGTTTACGGGAACTGTGAATTCCTTAGAACCTTGCGGCTCGATATCTAAAGAGGTTTTTCCGCCTTTTATAATCTTTCCGTTTGCTGTTACATTATATGAAATCATATATTTCTTTATATTTGTAAAATAAAAACGGTTCTTTACCAATATTCTGCCGTTTGTTAAATCAACCGGTTCAAAGGCGATATTTTGATGAGCATATTTCACTTCTGCCATAGCAGGATGTGGTGTACGATCGGGATTGACAAGTCCGTTGCAGTTGAAATTGCCGTCACTCGGAGCATTTACTCCATAGTCGCCACCATAAGTCCAATATTCACGACCGTTTTTGTCTGTCTCCAGAATTCCTTGATCTACCCAGTCCCATATGTATCCACCTTGCAAGTTGGGATATTTATAGATTTCTTTCCATTGATCCCATAGATTTCCGGTGGAATTTCCCATAGCATGAGCGTATTCTGACGGCACCACCGGACGGTCACTGCCTTGTTTCCCTATCTGGGCAAGCCATTCTGCACTGGGATATTGCGGTACGTACATATCAGAGTTCCATTCCCATTGGGCGCGTTCGTAGTTTACAGGGCGATCCATCAGTTCCTTGTCAGCATTCTTCAGCCATAAGTAGGTTTGGTAGAAATTATATCCGTTTCCGGCTTCGTTGCCAAGCGACCAGAAGGTGAGACTCGGATAGTTTTTGTTACGCTCGAACATGTTGATAGTCCGCTCCATGTGTGGTTTCAGCCATTCCGGATTGTTGCCCAATGAACCGCCTTTACGCAGGTCATAATACATGCCGTGGCTCTCGATGTTTGCTTCATCATAAACATAGAGTCCGTATTCGTCGCAAAGTTCATAAAAACGGCGGCTTTGCGGATAGTGGCATAAACGGACTGTATTCAAGTTGTTTTGTTTCATCAACTCGAAATCGCGGCGCATGAGTTCTTCTGTGACGTAATGTCCAGTTTCGGGATTATGCTCGTGTATGTTTACTCCTTTTAGCTTCAAGGGTTGTCCGTTGATGAACAGCAGTGTGTAAGGCTTTCCGTTTGCTGCCAGCTGTTTACTTTCTTTGATCTCTATTCTACGGAAACCGACGTTGAAAGGAACGATTTCGTTCACTTTTCCGTTTTCTTTTACTGTCATCAAGAGCTTGTACAGGTTGGGATGTTCCGAAGTCCAGGTAAGTACGTCGGGAATCTTCTGAGAAAAACTTACAGTGCGGAATTCTCCTTCAGGCACATAAGCGGTTTTTTCTTCTGTTGCCACTACTTGTCCGTTCTTGCCCAGAAGTTCGTATACGACTGATAGATTTGTTCCGGCCGGCCGATGGTTACGTAAGTCGGCGCTCAATGCAAAGATACCGTCTTTGTAAGTATCATCCAAAGTCGACTTTATGCGGAAGTCCTTCAAGGCTGCTTGAGGCTGTGAATAGAGAAATACGTCTCTCTCTATGCCACTGATACGCCAAAAATCCTGGCATTCCAGATAGGATCCTGTACTCCAACGGAATATTTTTAGTGTAAGTACGTTCTTGCCTGGTTTTACATAGGGGTTGATCAGAAACTCTGCCGGGTTTTTGGAATCCTCGCTATAACCTACCTCTTGTCCGTTTATGTAAACATAAACTCCGGATTTTGCTCCGGCTATATGCAGGAAGATGTCTCGCCCGTTCCAATCGGCCGGAATATCGATGTCCCGGCGATAGACACCTACAGGAGTAGCTTCCGGTAGGAGAGGAGGTTGTGGATTGCGTGCTTTGAATTCGTATCCGTGATTGGTATAGATGGCTACGCCATGTCCTTGTACTTCCCAGTTTCCGGGAACTTGTATATCATGCCACGAAGCGGTATTTGCTTCCGGCGACGTGATGTTGTCCGGTAAATCTTTATAGGAATCCACATAGTAAAATTTCCATGTCCCGTTGAGTAACCGGTAGTATCGGCTGTTCTCAAATTTACCGCTAAGTGCATCCGTGCGGTTATCGTAGCTCATAAAAGAAGAACGGGGGTATTCTTTGTTTACGGCTACCACTTGTACGTCTTGCCAATATGGTTTGGAACTGTTGTCTGCTTGCAGACCGGAAGATAGCATACCGAAGATGCTAAAAAGAAAGCCCGCAAGGGGGTAATGCAGTCTCTTTTTCATGTTTCCCAATGTATTTTTGGTTGAAGAATTAAATTAATAAATTTGATGTTACAAATATAGGAAGTTGTAAATCTATATACTCTCTTTTCTCTACTCTTTTAAGACAAAATAACTGGTATGGCGTGAGCAGTGGTTGATTTGGCTAATTTTATTTTTGTTATTCTCTCTGTCGGATCGAAGAATCCCTCAGTTTTTTGCGTTGACCCCGAATACGCCCTGTTGGAACTTAATACCTGAAAAGAAAAAATCCTGAAAGTCATTTTGACTATCAGGATTTTCTTGAGAGCGGAAGACGGGGCTCAAACCCGCGACCCTCAGCTTGGAAGGCTAATGCTC
>OHNQ01000303.1_pt1 | contig 31509 bp, 19 predicted proteins | sample 1569621 | NCBI WGS metagenome assembly OHNQ01 (sample SAMEA3879516, study PRJEB24766) | human gut metagenome | biome: human-associated habitat; feature: feces | place: USA | collected 1985/1987
CCGGAGTTTGTGCAAGCGGGAAACCCATCGTGATGTTGACGTTCTTCACTTCTTGCGGGATGGAGTGGAGTACGGGAAGCAGCAGGGCTTCGTTGCAGAGGACTACGGCGTTCTCTTTTTCTTCGTTGGCAGTGGAAAGAGTACTTTGTACCCATTCCGGAAGAAAGCGGGCTTGCGCGTTCTCGGTAGAAGCGGAGATATAGCGTATGTTCTTCGGCTTCCGTAGAGTGTCGAAACAACTTTCGGGCAATTCATTCGGGAATCGTTTCAGATTACGGTTGATGAATTCTCCGGCTTCGTGTTTGGCTATTTGCTTGGTATAAAAGAGATCGTAATCCCAGTAGAACATGGCTTTATCCGCATCTTGTAATAGCTGGAAGAATTTGGTCTCTACTTTATTGAGCACGTTGAAGCCGACAAAGATGTATTTGTCATATTTCAGTCGGGTGGTATCGAGTTGCTCGATTACATTGCGATAGAGCATTCCTTCGTAGGCTATTCCGAGTTCCGCTAAGTTTTCACGGTAGCGGTGGTAGATGGTACCCAGTTTGTCCCAAAGGGAGATAAACTTCTCTTTGAGTACGGTACGGCGCTCGATAGAGAAGTTTTGGAAGAACTGTTGGATTGCTTCTTCCTGCTCTTTATCAAGGAATTCGTAATCGTCCATCAGATTCTTCAGGTCCTGCAAGTTACTGAAGAGTTTGTCCGCATCTACCAGGTTTTTATCTACATCGTCGAAATCGCTGATGAGCAGCTCGCCCCAAAAATAGAAGTCGTCCAGTGTTTCCTGACTTTCTGTTTCTTCACGGAATACTTTATATAGTTCGCAGACCAACCGGATAGGGTCACCCGCTTTCTGTACAGATAACTTCCGGAACAGGTCGCTGATACTCATTGCGGCAGGAGACCAGATCGGTTGGTCGGATTCTCCTGCCAGATATTCGTTGAAGAATAAGTTGGCACGCTTGTTAGGGAAGACGAGTACTGTACGGGACAGATCGTTTCCTATCTTGGTATATAAATCATGAGCGACTAGTTGGAGAAATGATTGCATATCAGTTATAAGTTTTTTCTATCTTAGATATTTGTTTATTGTTGCCTGAACATTACAGGGATTGTGAAGCGGACGGCAACTTTCGTTCCGTCATCCAGTTCTCCCGGTTTCCATTTAGGCATAAGACCGACAATACGTAATGCTTCTTTATCTAAATATGGATCTACACTACGTACCACTTTAGGTTGAATAATATTCCCTTCTTTGTCAACGATAAATCGAACGATGACGCGACCTTGTCCCATGTCTCCTTGGGCTATTTCGGGATATTCTATGTTTGCACTAATGAATTTCATTAGTTCTTGTGCTCCTCCCGGAAATTCGGGCATGACAGCAGCTACATCCAGAGTATCGTTTGCTGATGGTGCTTCGTCCATTGTAGGAGGAACAAAACCGACTAATGTCATATTGGTAGAATCAGGCTCTTTTTGTATTAAAATTTCTCCAGATGTACTAAACGGTGCTTCCAGGGGAGGAGGAGCTACTATCGATTCTGTATCTTTCTCTACCATAGGTATAGTATCCTCTACAGGGGTCGGGCATATTTCTCCAAACATTACACTTGCATTGGTAGAGTCACTGATAGTTTCCTGACTAGTCCCTTTATTAGGAGAACTACTACATGAAGTCATTGGTGCCATTGCTACCAGTCCGGCAGATATACCTAATATAGTTATGGCTTTTCCAGCCATCCGTTTACGTTCCAGCTGTTGTTCCAGATAACGTACTTCGGCTTCGCACTTGGGACAAGTGCCCAGACAGTCACCTTGATATTGACACTCGGAAGTAATAAACTCAATATCATTAGCTTCTGCTATTTGTCTGCGGATATCCTTCAATATCCTGCAGGTTTGTTTTCCTCGTTCCATGGCTGACAATTATTAGGTGTTTTATAAGTAAACCGATCGAATTGGGTGATTCCCATTTCTTTCAGTAAACGGATGCTATTATCGACGTCGTTCTCTGTATTGTATGCGGGAATGACGGGGGTACGGACAATGATTTGTTCGTTTTTTCCGTGCTCAATCAAATATTGAAGATTATGCAGGACTTTTTCATTATTTTTTCCGGTGTACTTTTGGTATATGGTATTATTAATGTCTTTGATATCGATGATATAAGAATCGACAACAGGTACTAGTTTCTCTATATTCTCTTGCGTTACATTGAGTGACGTTTCTACGGAAAGCTGCCATTCCTGTCCACAGAGTTGACGGAATTCATAAATGAAATCGCTCTGTAAACAAGGTTCTCCGCCTCCGAATGTAATGCCTCCGTTAGTGGCTAGAAAGTATAATTCATCCTGTCGGACTTCCTCATAAAGCTGCTCGCAGTCATAGTTCTTCCATATACCTTCTGAGTGCAGAGATTGCGGATTGAGGCAATATTTGCAGCGCAGCGGGCAGCCATGGAAAGCCACCAGAGTAGTGACTCCCTCTCCATCAGTACTGAGCCGATGGCGGCTAATTCCTATGAGCGGTGCGGCTTTCATTATTTCACTTTTACAATTAGCTCTTCATCTACGTACCACAGGTAGCCGGTGATATTTTTATATCCCATCTTAGTAAGCAGTTGCATATATCCTTTTACCTGTTTGTTATATTGGAGGTTCTCTTTACCGAATTTGAAGTCAACTACAACTACTTGACCGTCTTTCATCATTACACGGTCGGGACGTCGGGTTTGCAACACCCCTTTTTCTTTGTAAATGATGGCACATTCGTTAAACAGGGTCCATTCCCCCGAATACCAGTCCTGAATCTCCGGGGAAGAGAATGCTTTTCGGGCTACTTCCCGTATTTCTTCGGCCTTTTCGCTGCTGGCGATGACCCCTTCGAAAATGAGGCGCTCAATAGCCGGATCAATATCTTCTGCTGTTTCTATGGCAGAAAATAGCGTGTGCAACATACGTCCGCGATGAATGAAACGGTCATCCGATTCTTCTTCCTCGATCCCCTGAATGAAATCGGCGGAGCGGTTGGATTGACGGAATTCAATCTCATGACGCATGGATTCCATGCGGACAGGCAATTTATCCGGCTTCTGAGTCAGTTTATTGGTCGAAGTTTTTGCTTTTTCTTCTTCCGAAGGACAGAGTTCTCCTTGCTCATAGCAGTCCTCCTCCCAGTCGATGCCTTCTTTGAGGGCAACTACAGGTAGTGTATTGGCTAGCAGTTCGGACATGGTTCCTTTTTGTCCTTTCTTGCTCCAGATGATCAGATTCTTTCCGGCACGGGTGAAGGCTACATAAAGCAGATTGAGATTGTCCACCCACAGTTGAAGACGTTCCAGCAGATAATCGTTCCCATAGATAGATTCGGCCATTTGTGTCGAGTAATTGATGGGAAGGATATCCATGGCATTGAACGGAGCTTCCTGAGGGGCACACCATACCAGTTGGTTATTCGTTTCATTCTCCAGTTTCCAGTCGCAGAAAGGAAGGAGTACTGTATGGAATTCCAATCCTTTGGATTTGTGGATGGAGAAGATTCGGATACCTTCCACTTCACCGCTGGGAATGGTTTTGCTGCACAGCGTCTCATCCCAGTAGCGGATAAAACCGTCGAGCTCCGAGGAGTTACTTTGCAAATAATCCGTTACGGCATCGAAGAAGGCAAACAGATAGGCATCCTGTTCTTCAATGTGACTCATTTCGAAGATGCTGAATAGTTCTTCCAGCAATTCGTAGAGAGGCATGAGACGGAGTTCTTTCTGCTTTTCAAGAAATGCGGGCGGCAGATAGTTTTCTATCGGAAGGAGCAGAAGGGTGTTCCAGTCCAGATTCTTTTGCAGAACTTCGTTCTGATAGGCTATTGCCAGTTGGGCCCGTGCAATCTTATTGTTCTCGTCGGATAGAAATCGCAGTGCGTCTATCATCATGCAGATGGCAAGAGAGGCATCGAGGCGGAAGGCTTCGTCTGATACAATTTTATAATGTAACTCTTTGTCGAAGTAGTCCGCGATACGGGGAATGCTTTTGTTCTTGCGTACAAGGATAGCTATGTCATTCAGCCGTACACCGGAAGAAAGCAGATGTTCCACTTCTTCACCGAGACTTATCAGTGTCTGGTCTGTATAGTCGTGCGCTTCGTCCGGTTCCAGAAAAGTGGCTTTTACATATCCTTTCTGTACACTTCGCGGAGATTCCTGTACCACATCGGCATAGGCTTTCTGAAGATCATCGCAATCTTTGCCCAACTGTTTTTTGTAGACTTCGTTCAGGTAATTTACGGCAGCAGTGAATATCTGGTTGTTGAACCGGATGACATTGGTCTCACTTCTCCGGTTGGTGGCTAAGGTCTTTACCTTGATGGGGAAATGCTCGATGCGGTCGTTCAGACCGTTAAGGATTCCCCAGTCACCGTTTCGCCAGCGGTAGATGGACTGTTTGACGTCTCCTACTATCAGGCTGTCTGCTCCTTGTGAAAGCCCTTCGAGCAGGAGCAGTTTGAAATTTTCCCATTGCATCCGGCTGGTGTCTTGAAACTCATCGATCATGACATTGCGGATGTTGGTTCCTATCTTTTCGAACACGAAAGAGGAATCTCCGTCCTTAACCAGTTGATGGAGCAGGGCATTGGTATCTGATAAAAGGAACCGGTTGTTGTCATGGTTCAACTGTCGTACTTCTTCGTCGATATTGGCGAGAAGCTGTACTTTGTTGAGATGCTGCAGGGAGAGCCGGCAACTATTTAGCAGGAGATTGTTTTTAGAACGCAGCTTCTCCGCATCCTCCAGTATCTGCATCAGGCCGGATTTCGCAAGATCAATAATATCGGCAAACCGTGGAGATGTTTTGGTAGCCCAGTGTTTGGCATCTTCCAGGCATTTCTCTACAGTGGCATTGCGGATGTCATTACTTAGAATGCCATTGTTCAGCTTACGGAAATAGCTGCCGATTCCTCGTGAACCGTTTTTTAGTTCATCTGCGGTAAGGGCGTGTCCTTCCAGTTCTCCTTCAAACTGGTCATAGAATCCTTTCATTTGCTCCAGGATTTCTGTTTCCAATGCTTTCAGCTGCTTGCGGTATTCTTTGATGGTATCCGGATTGCGGAGGCGCTGGCGGAGACCTTCACCTTTTTCTATATATCCTTCGTCGAAGATGTTGCGCCCGAAATTTTTGACTTCATCCGATACATTCCAGCGTTTGTCATCAGCTATTCGTTCGTTGATGTAGTCTAACAGCCATGCGAGGACAGGAGAGGTGGGACCCAGTTTCTCAATCATGCTGTCCACCGCATCACTGAGTACTTCCGCATTGTTCAGTTCGATATTCAGATTCGGACTGAGTTCCAGCTCACGAGCCAGATTGCGCATGACGGACTGGAAAAAAGAATCGATGGTTTCTACACGGAAACGACTGTAGTCGTGCAGCATATATCCGAGGGCGATTCCTGCGGCTTCCCGTATTTCCTGTTCTGTCCTCTTTGTTTCTTCTTTGATGCGGTTCAGGTAGGCCTCGGAATCTTTGTCACCGATCTGAATGCCGTATAGCTGACTGAGAATACGTTCTTTCATTTCTGCTGTTGCCTTATTGGTAAAGGTAACAGCGAGAATCTGCCGGTAGGCACGTGGATTCAGTATCAGCAACTTTATGTATTCCACTGCAAGGGTAAAGGTTTTGCCTGAACCTGCCGAGGCTTTATAGACTAGGAGTTCACTCATGCTTTTGATATGAATTGTTTCATGATTGTTTGAATATGTCAAGCCCGAAATAAAGAATAAATAAAGGCAAATAGTCTTTTAGGGCAATGCGTAATAGCTTTAAAGCCTGTCCGATACGATAGTTAACGGTTTGGGGAGAGACGTTCAGCTTTTCTGCAATTTCTTTATGGGTCATCCGGTGATTACGATTCATTTCGTATGCTTCCCGATAATCTTTGGGAAGCTGTTTCAGAGCATTCTCATAAAGGCGGAACAACTCATTTTCCAGATAAAAGTCAGGATTGTCGAATTCTTTCTCGAATTTTTCTGTAATCTCCTGATGTACTTTTCGTCTGATCTCGAAATGGGAAATACGGTTCAGAGCTTTGTTTTTGACAATAGTAAAGAGAAGCGTTTTCAATGTAAGCTCTTCCATAAGACTACAGCGGTTTTCCCATAACCACATCATCGTGTCCTGTACAATCTCCTCAATCTCCTCCTGCTCGCTGACATATTGCGAACAAAAGGCGCACAATCTACGGAAATAATACCTGTAGACAGCGTCGAATACATATTCTTCGCCTGCTTTCAAGGCATTGATGATAGATTTATTATTGTTAATATCTAGGTATATAGGAGGTTGTTGCATTCTTCATTATTTTTTATGCAGAGCAAAAATAATGAAAGCAATGAAAGAAACGAAATAAAACGGGAGAAAATATTTTTTTCTTTTTTAGTTTAGTATATTTGCGCTGCCAACTGTATTAATAACAGAGGTATTATATTTTTTTATAGTAAAAGGATGATTGAACATGGATGAATCTATCTTGATGAACTACCTGAGGGGAGGATGCAATGACGAAGAATGTCAGCAGGTAGAACTATGGTGTGAAGAAGCACCGGAAAACCGACAAATACTAGAGCAGCTATATTATACCCTTTTTGTAGGCGACCGTATGGCAGTGATGGATGCTGTAGACACAGAAGCGTCACTGACGAAGTTTAAGTCGCTCGTACGTGAAAAGGAGAAAAAAGCCAAGCGAAGAAGTATATCGGTTCGATGGGGACGTTATGCGTCCGCGACAGCCGCTTTTCTGGCAGGTCTTGTTTTCGCAGGCGGAATTGCGTGGGGATTGCTTTCCAATAAAATTTCTGATTATACAGTGATGACTACCGGTGGACAGAGAGCGCAAACAGTGCTTCCGGACGGTAGTAAGGTTTGGCTGAATGCATCTACGAAGCTTATTTACCGTAACTCTTTCTGGAGTACGGATCGTCAGATTGATTTGTCGGGCGAGGCTTACTTTGAAGTGGCTCGTGACAAGCATGCTCCATTCATTGTAAATACGAAGCATATTAAGACTTGTGTATTGGGTACAAAGTTTAATGTACGGGCACGTGAAGAAGAGGACAGGGTAGTGACCACTCTGTTGCAAGGTTCTGTACGAATGGAATCTCCACGAACCGTCAATAATGGCTATCTGCTGAAACCGGGACAAACGTTGAACATTAATACAACGACCTATCAGGCTGAATTAATAGAATATGCCGAGCCGACCGAAGTTCTTCTGTGGATTAACGGAAAACTGAAATTCAAGCAACATTCATTGCTGGAGATTACAAATATTATGGAGAAACTATATGACTTGAAGTTTGTGTATGATGACGAAAGTCTGAAGACCGAACGGTTTACCGGTGAATTCTCTACTGATAATCTTCCGGACGAAATATTGAATGTATTGATGCATACAAATCACTTCAGCTATAAGAAGGAAGGACGGATTATTCGATTGTCTAAAAAATAAAGAGGATAAAGAGAATGTTAAAAAAAGGTATGTCGTTGGGCGACATACCTTTTTAAGTTTTATTCCAGCCCTATTTCATCTACGAATATAAATGCCGGTCTTCCTTTACCCCAATGCCATGCCGGTATGTTATATTCCGGACGGGCTGTTATTTTCACATAACGTGCCTGCACTGTATCGAAAGAAAGTTCATGGGTATAGATGCCATTCTTATCTTCCTTACTGACGGCGGGGTAAACTTCGGATTTTACTTCTTTGTACTCTTTTCCATCGTTTGATACGGCTACGGAAAGTTCGCGTAAATCAAGAATTTCTTCTCCTATTTCTACGTAGGTGCGTACCCATGCTTTGCTTATCGGAATCTCCTGTTGCAGGTCAATCACTGCTTCAAGGTCGTTCTGATAGAAGGCAATCCATCGTCCGGTACGGTAATTTCTGCTTCCTGCCAGTCCGTCAATGAGTGTATTCTTTCCTTCGAATTTATACTTTTCATTAATGGGCTGCTGCATGGTGATCGGCTGCATGGTGGCTTTGTTGAATTTGATATCCTCTTTCAACACTGCACTACTGCCGTTGGGACGGATAGTGATTGCTTTCAGTGTGCAGCTTTGGCCGATTTTCAGTGTGTCCGTGTATATATTGGAACTGGCTGTAGGTTCACTGCCATCAAATGTATAGTAGACCGGAGTATTATCAATAGTAGATAAGACAACATTCAATACGTTGGCTTCGGTATCAGGGATATATTGGGACTTTACCTGGAAGATATGTTTGGCATAGTTATATTGATTGATGTCATAGACAGCGATCAGTCCGGGCAATCGTTTCAGGAAATCCGCATATTCTTTTTTCTCCGGCATAGTCCACTGTACTTCTGATAATGCGGCCATACGGGGGAGTTCCATATATTCTACCTGACTATAAGTAGGGATATATTCCGTCCATAAGTTGGCTTGTATGCCTACGATATGCTTAGCTTCTTCGGGAGTGAGTATCTGAGGAACCGGTTCGTAGCTATATACCTTTTCTAAAGGTACATACCCTCCGATAGCAGGCGGTTCATTGTCTGTATCCATGGTCTGATAGTAATCGAAGTACAGGAATGAACTGGGTGTCATGATTGCGTCATGTTTATGCTTCACTGCTTCAATTCCTCCTTCTATGCCTCTCCATGACATGACAGTGGCATTGGGTGCCAGTCCTCCTTCCAGTATTTCTTCCCAGCCAATGATCTGACGTCTTTTGCCGTTAAGAAACTGTTCAGCATAATTAATGATATAACTCTGAAGTCTTTGTTCGGCTGTGTGATCTTTATCGGCTTTTAGTCCCAGTTCCTTGATACGTGCCTGACATTTCGGGCATTTCTCCCAGCGTACTTTCGGGCATTCGTCACCACCTATGTGGATGTATTCCGAGGGGAATAATTCCATTACTTCTGTCAATACATCTTCTATGAAAGTAAAGGTTTTCTCTTTTCCCGGACACAATACGTCGTCACGTACTCCCCATTGACCGGATACTTCATATGGTCCACCCGTACATCCCAAATCGGGGTAGGCTGCCAATGCTGCCATCATATGTCCCGGGAGATCGACTTCCGGAATGATATTGATGCAACGTTCTTCTGCATACTTTACCACTTCTTTTATATCTTCCTGAGTATAAAACCCGCCGTAAGGAGTCGTGTCATAATTATCCCACTCTTTGCGTATCATGGTTTTGTTACGGATACTTCCAATTTCTGTCAATCGGGGATATTTTTTTATTTCAATACGCCATCCTTGGTCGTCTGTCAGATGCCAATGTAATGTATTCTGTTTGTGGAGGGCCATAAGGTCGAGTATCTTTTTCATTTCCTCTTTGGGGAAGAAATGGCGGGCTACGTCAATGTGCAAGCCTCTATATCCGAATCGTGGAGCATCTTTTATCTCCATACAAGGTAATGTCCACTGAGCATCCGATGTTGGCTGATCTCCATAGATAGCTGTCGGTAACAGTTGCTTTAATGTCTGTATAGCATAAAAAATACCACTACGGTCGGAGGCCTGTATTATAACAGCATCAGGTTGAATACTTAGTTCATACCCTTCCGGGACTATGTCTTTGTTGGCTTTAAAAACAATGTTCTTTTTAGGGAGGGCTTCTGTTCCTTCCAAAGGTTGGGATGTCGTTTGAAATCCGGATATTGCATTCAAATTCTGAGCGAATGAGTCAATAATGGAAAGACTGTTTTTGTCCAATTCCGGAGATACGTAAAAAACGGTAGACTGATTGAAAGCAAAATGTCCCGCGTTCGTTTTTAATTCATTCGGTTGAGGGATGAGGGAGCATTGATCTTTGTTTCCTTTTTCCTGACAAGAAGTCATACTTAACAGGAGTGTGCATAGAGATACGGATAGTACTCTGTGAAAGTGCTTCGATAAACTCATAAGTAGTAATTTAATGGGTTATTGATAATTCCTTTATTATATAATACAATTGTAAAGCGAGTAGTACTAACCTAAAAGTGATTATTTTATAGACAGTTCTTAAAATAGTTGATTTCTAATATTTTGTGTTTTGAAAATTAGGATGATTGAACTGATTTTGTATATATTTGTCTGTCTCAAAATAGATTTATTCTTTACTTTTAATTTGAATACCATGCAGAAATTTTTATTTGTTGTTGCACTAACATTACTCTATTTGACCAATTGCGAAGTAATACGAGCTGCCGGTGATGCAGGACCAACGCGTACACGGTATACGTTTGAAAAAGGATGGAAATTTATTCGTTCGGATCATACGGATTTCAGTCAACTGGATTATGATGACAGCCGTTGGCAGTCGGTAACGGTACCTCACGATTGGGCTGTTTATGGTCCTTTCAGTATTCAGAATGACCGGCAAAAGGTGGCTATAACACAAGACGGGCAGAAAGAGGCCATGGAGCATGCCGGACGTACGGGCGGATTGCCATTCGTAGGTGTGGGTTGGTATCGGTTGGACTTTGAAGTTCCTGCATTCGATAGAAGCAAAAAGGCGACTCTGGTATTTGATGGGGCTATGAGCCATGCCAGAGTTTATATCAACGGGAAAGAAGCCGGCTATTGGCCATATGGTTATAATACTTTTTATTTGGATGTGACACCGTATTTGAATGCCGGTGGAAAAAATATAATGGCTGTACGTCTGGAGAATGATGTGGAATCTTCCCGTTGGTATCCGGGTGCAGGACTGTATAGAAATGTACATTTGATTGTAAATGAAGATGTGCATATTCCCATGTGGGGGACGCAGTTGTCTACGCCGGTAGTGAAAAATGATTTTGCACGGGTACGTCTGAATACATCGTTGGTGATGCCGGAAGGAAAATCATCTTCGTCTTATCGTATTGTCACTGAAATAAAAAATGCGGTTGGAAGTGTCGTTTGTAAGGGGGAGAAGCAACTTACTGACTTTGACGGTCAAACGTTCTCTCAGGAATTTGTAGTAGAAAAGCCGGAACTTTGGACTCCGGATGCCCCTTATTTATATACGGCAGAATCGAAAGTTTATGAAGGCAATGTAGTGAAGGATGAATCGGTCACTCCGTTCGGTATTCGTTCTATAGAGATTATTCCGAATAAAGGATTCTTTCTGAATGGAAAAAAAACAGTGTTTAAAGGTGTTTGTAATCATCACGATTTGGGGCCTTTGGGGGCTGCCGTGAATGATGCGGCGATTCGTCGTCAGATACGCATATTGAAAGATATGGGATGTAATGCAATCCGTACTTCTCATAATATGCCTGCACCCGAGCTTGTGAGGGCTTGTGACGAGATGGGAATGATGCTTATGGTGGAGACTTTCGATGAGTGGAAGGCAGCCAAGTGTGAGAATGGCTATAATAAAGTGTTTGATGAATGGGTAGAGAAGGATTTGATAAATGTATTACGGCATTATCGTAATAATCCGAGTGTGGTGATGTGGTGTATCGGTAATGAAGTTCCGGATCAGTGGAACGGAGATCAGGGGCCGAAACTATCACGCTATTTGCAGGATATCTGTCATCGGGAAGATCCTACTCGTCCGGTAACACAGGGGATGGATGCACCGGATGCTGTAATAAATAATAATATGGCTGCTGTAATGGATGTTGCCGGTTTCAATTACCGTCCTCATAAATATCCGGAAGCTTATAAGAAGCTTCCCCAACAGATAATCTTGGGTAGCGAGACTGCTTCTACGGTAAGTTCACGGGGGGTATATAAGTTTCCGGTAGTGCGTGCATGGATGAAAAAGTATGATGACCATCAGGCTTCCTCTTATGATGTGGAACATTGTGGCTGGTCTAATTTACCCGAAGACGACTTTATCCAGCATGAGGATTTGCCATATTGTATCGGTGAATTTGTGTGGACCGGTTTTGATTATTTGGGAGAACCTACTCCTTATTATACGGACTGGCCAAGTCATTCTTCTTTGTTCGGGATTATCGACTTGGCGGGATTGCCAAAAGACCGTTATTATCTGTATCGCAGCCACTGGAATAAGGAAAAGGAGACATTGCATATTTTACCTCACTGGAACTGGAAAGGCCGTGAAGGAGAGGTAACTCCGATTTTCGTGTATACGAATTATCCTTCCGCAGAGTTATTTATAAATGGAAAAAGTCAGGGAAAGCGTACTAAAGACTTATCTGTAACGGTTCACAACAGTGCCGATTCTGTTTCTATGATGAATTTGAAACGCCAGCAGCGTTATCGTTTGATGTGGATGGATACTAAATATGAACCGGGTACTGTGAAAGTTATTGCCTATGATAAAAATGGAATGGCTGTTGCAGAGAAAGAAATACATACGGCCGGTGCACCACATCATATAGAACTTGTTCCGGATAGAACTCTCTTGCAAGCCGATGGGAAAGATCTTTGTTTTGTAACGGTGAGAGTGGTGGATAAAGAAGGAAATCTTTGTCCGGATGCAACTGATGAAATCAGTTTTAAAGTGAAAGGCGCAGGTGTTTATTGTGCGGGAGCCAATGGAAATCCGGCGTCGTTGGAATCTTTCCAGTTACCGAAAATGAAGGTTTTCAGCGGTATGATGACGGCCATTGTCCAAACGACGGATAAACCGGGAGATATTGTTCTGGAAGCTATCGGGCGTGGATTAAAGAAGGCTGTTCTAAACCTTCAAAGTGAAAGTAAATAAGAATAAAAGCCCGTTTGAAAGTACATTGAACGGGCTTTGTTTTTTTGTTCACTCAATATCATAGATAAAAATTAGATCACAATTTTTATACATTGCTGTTTTTTTTCATTGTCGGTAATTAGGTATACGAAAAAAAGCCCTTTACCGACTTTCTCTTTTAAGGTTATGTTTTTTTGTATATGAACTTTTTCTTTATAAAAAATAACACCTGTTGTGTTGATCAGTGTGACTGTTCCTGTAAAATCCTGTCCGGAATGATTGGTGATAGTGATATACGAGTTATTGTTACTAACAGAGAAAGGAACTTGACGTTCCTTTTCTATTGTATGTATATCAGTTATTGATCCTCCCGAAAATGTATATGCATAGTATAATCCTCCAGCAGCTCGTTGTGTCATTTTTAGGGTGACTGTTATTTGGCTTTTTCCCATTGTCAGTTCTTTTGCTATTGGATAGAGAACTTCAAATATTTCATTGGGCTTATTTTGCAATAATTCTTGCTTGCCTATTTCTTGGTTATCTATGAGGATAGTGAATTTTCTTTCGTTAGCTTCTCCACCCCAATAGGTTAGTTGTAAAATATTGGCTTTATCTGCCGAGCATTTCATATCGAATGATATGCTTGCATTTGTTTGGTTGGCATCCACCCAAGGGTGTCCCATGTTAATACCAGTTCTTTTATTACCGGTGAAACTAAAGTTGTGTTCAATCAGGTAGGGTTCTTTAGGTAACAAATAATCATGTATGATTACTGTCTTTTCAGCCATGTATTTCTTTTTAAATATTTTGGCGTGATAAATAGGACCTGCTGTGTTATTGGAATTGATAGCTCGTAATTTTACAACCACTTTGTTTTTTCCTTTTGTCAAGTGAAATGGTACAGGATAAGCAATACGGAAGAACTCATTAGGTTTGATTCTGGCTGTTAAACTTTCAGATGCAATTATTTCACCGTCTATTAAAATGTCAAATTGATTGGTTTTACCGCCATCATTTCCCCAATACATAAGCGACAGATCGACGGGGATATCAGGGTCTACTGTCATCTCAAAAGAAAAATAACCTCCTTTACTTGAACACCATTTTCCACCGGAAATGCCTGTTCCTTTGTTCACATTTTCTCCTTTAAAATTGTGATCTATTTCCGGTTGTTGTTCATTGGCTCGGAAATAATCCACCATCAAACGCTCCAATTCCATTTCTTCTTCCTGTTGTTTTTTGTATTCCTCACGTTTTTTTTCCCATTCTTCAGGAGTGAAATAGTCGAAATACACTGTATAACGAGTATTATGCATTTTATAGAAAGGTAGGAAATTAACCTCTTTATTTGATTCATCTTTGCCCCAGAAATTACCGGGGGTGGTACCTGGAGTCATCCAGTCAGAAATGTTTTTATTCTCATGGCGAATAAAGACGGGGGGAGTTTGGGTAATATCTGTTTTGCCTGCCAATACAATAGGACCATTGAGAAATGCGGTTTTATATTTGTCTCCTAATAACTGTTCTTTAGTGAGGGTCTTGGGAAGATTAATTTCTATTTTATCATTTGTTTTCCATTCTCGGGTGATAGACACATATGAACCGGGGGTACTGTTGAATACTTGTTCTGTTCCGTTTATTTTTATGCTATATCCGGATTGCACCCAGTTGGGAAAGCGTACATGAAAAGTCAGTGTCTGGGGTACTGTTTCTGTAATGGTAATGGTTGTGTTGTCAGTATCCGGAAAATTGTTTGTTTGTTTCAGTTTCATGTTTTTCTCACTCCAGTCCAATTCGGAAGGAATGTATAGGTTGATATACAGCTCATTTTCATTGTGTGAGTATATCTGTTCAGCGTATTTTACGTGATTTTCAAATCCTGTACCTACACAGCACCAAAAGTTGTTTTCAGCGTTACAGTAGTTCTTTTGTGAATTGGCTGCCAACGGAACACAATAGCAAACCATTCCTGTTTCGGGATTTTGTGAAGCAAGAATATGATTATATAATGCACGTTCGTAGAAATCCATCAGTTCTGCGGAAGGGTTCCATGCAAAAAGATGGCGTGTGAGCTTGAGCATGTTGTAGGTATTGCAGGTTTCGGTTGTCTTATTCGATAATTCTCCCGATAATTTCCCCGGTTCTACAAAATGTTCGTAATTACTATTACCTCCAATACAATAGGAATGCTCGTGGGTAACCGTGTGCCAAAAGTAACTGGATATGGTATGATGGTCTTGGTTGCCGGTAAGTTCATAAGAACGTGAAGTGCCGATTACTTTGGGGATTTGCGTATTGGCATGCAGTCCGGCTAATTCATTTTTTCTTTTCGATAGTGGATCTAATACTTTTTTGTGATAAAATTTATTGGCTATTTCCAAATGTCTGGTATCTCCTGTAATGGCATATACATTATATAAGGCATCGTTCATACCACCGTGTTCACAAGTAAGGATATTTTGCCACTGCTCTTCAGTCAGATCTTTGAATTTGTCGCATGCCCAGTCGGTAAGTGCAATAACAATGGTTTTGGCTGTTTCATTTTCACCAAAAATGTAGGCATCTATTAATCCTGACCATAGTTTATGAAGATTATACCATGGTACCCATACGTTATTCAGATTAAAATTGCGTCCATCAATAATTCCTTTGGATACGTCATCCCACAGTTTGTCTTCGTTGGGGATGGCACCCACATAACCGGTCCCACGCTTGTCTTGGCATCTTTTCAGTTCGGAAATGCAATAATCAAGACGTATTTTAATGTCTTCTTCTCCTGTGGTTGCATATAACATGGACAGGGCAGATATATAATGTCCGAATGAAAAACCGCTTTGATCGGTATTTTCCCAACCGCCATAAATGGTTCCCTTAGTGGGTAGTCCGGCGTTTGCATGGAAACGATGTAAGAAACGATCGGGTTTAAGGGTTTCCATCAACCATTTTCTGTCAGCGTTCATTGCTGTTTTAAACGGACTGTCTAACAAACGGATTTGTTTTAGGTGGAAAGAATAGGCTTTGATTTCTATCTTCGGTTTGACCGCCATTTTGGTATCGTCTTTCATAGGGACGTAATTTTGGGAGTGTGCCTTTTGTGGGTAGGGAATAAATATTCCTATAAGTACGATTAATAGCACTTTTACTTGTTTTCTTGTTTTCATGGTTTTACTGTACGAATTTTGTTCTTATTCTGGTTTTGCCGGTGCAAATATAGTGGTGGAACTGGGGAGGGAAATGCAGTATTGTTCATAAGATAGTCAAGGATGTTTTTTATGACTGATGTTATTTGCTTTTTGATAGTCTTTTTTCTATATTGACGGTTTTATCCGAACGGAATTTTGAGAGTGATTTTAGAGATGAAAAGCAAATGAAATACTTTTTAATAAAAAAGTGACGTGTGCCGGTTAGTATTTTATCGGCTTCGGTTGTATTATATATAAATGTATTAAAATCGTTAACCGATAAAACACTTATTAATGAATAGAAAAGCCTTTTACCCTGTTTCATGGGTTCCTACTGTTTATTTTGCGATGGGGCTGCCTTTTGTTGTATTGAATATGGTTTCCGTCCTGATGTTTAAAGGACTTGATATTTCCGATGCACAAATTGCTCTTTGGACTTCGTTGATTATGTTGCCTTGGACCCTGAAATTTCTTTGGAGTCCGTTTTTGGAAATGTTTAAAACTAAAAAGTTCTTCGTTGTCTTCACGCAGATTGCTTCAGGAGTCGGTTTCGGGCTTGTTGCTTTGTCATTACAGCTTCCTCATTTCTTTGCCTGCTCCATTGCGTTATTGGCGGTGATCGCTTTTAGCGGAGCTACTCATGACATTGCAACGGATGGGGTTTATATGACAGAACTGAGTAAGTCCGATCAGGCTAAGTACATCGGTTGGCAAGGTGCTTTTTACAATATAGCCAAGATTGTGGCTTCCGGTGGATTGGTATATCTGGCAGGATGGCTGGTTAAACGGTTTGGAGGAGTTGAAGGAGCTTCCGGTGAAGTGGTGTATGAAGCGAATGTTCATGCCTGGATGATCGTAATGTTTGTGATGGCGATCGTAATGATATCATTGGGGCTTTATCACACACGAATGCTCCCTTCCGGCGGTGCTGCAACTTCCGAGGCTACTTCGTTTAAGGAAACATTCGACAAACTGGTGGAAGTCATTCTTGATTTCTTCAAGAAAAAACATATTTGGTATTATATCGCCTTTATTATTCTTTATCGTTTTGCCGAAGGCTTTGTGATGAAGATCGTGCCGTTGTTTCTGAAAGCGGGTAGAGAGATTGGCGGATTAGGATTGAGTGAACAGGAGATCGGTATCTATTATGGCACTTATGGCGCAGCAGCTTTTGTGTTGGGTTCTTTATTGGCCGGTTATTACATTTCGCATCGGGGATTGAAAAAAACGTTGTTTTCTCTTTGCTGTACTTTCAATCTACCTTTTATTGCTTATACATTATTGGCTATTTACCAACCTACAAGCGGTATGTTGATAGGCGGTGCCATTGTCCTCGAATATTTCGGATATGGATTCGGTTTTGTAGGACTTACGCTGTTTATGATGCAGCAGGTGGCTCCCGGAAAACATCAAATGGCGCATTATGCCTTTGCTTCCGGCATCATGAATTTGGGAGTAATGCTTCCGGGAATGGTCAGTGGATTTGTCAGCGATTGGCTGGGATATCGCGACTTCTTCATCTTTATTTTGTTTGCCACTATTCCGGCTTTCCTGATTACTTATTTTGTGCCGTTTACTTATCCGGATACTAAAAAATAAACATTAATATATTAATATAAAAAGATTATGAACGAGAGATTTAATATGCCATGGGAAGAACGCCCTGCCGGTTGTACGGATGTGATGTGGCGTTATTCAAAGAACCCCGTTATCGGACGTTATCATATTCCTTCATCAAATAGTATTTTTAATAGTGCAGTTGTACCGTTTGGAGATGGTTTTGCTGGAGTATTTCGTTGCGATAACAAAGCGGTACAGATGAATATTTTTGCCGGTTTCAGCAAGGACGGTATCCATTGGGATATCAATCACGAACCTATCCGGTTCAAGGCAGGCAATACAGAGATGATCGAGTCGGAATATAAATACGATCCGCGTGTCACATGGATTGAAGACCGTTACTGGATTACTTGGTGTAACGGTTATCATGGACCGACAATCGGTATTGCCTATACGTTTGATTTTAAAGAGTTCTTCCAGTGTGAGAATGCCTTTTTACCGTTCAACCGTAACGGTGTGCTTTTCCCACAGAAAATAAATGGTAAATACGCGATGCTGAGTCGTCCGAGTGATAATGGACATACACCGTTCGGTGATATCTATATCAGTTATAGCCCGGATATGAAGTATTGGGGAGAACATCGTAGTGTTATGAAAGTAACTCCGTTCCCGGAAAGTGCATGGCAATGTACGAAAATAGGTGCAGGGTCGGTTCCTTTCCTCACGGAAGAAGGATGGCTGATGTTCTATCATGGAGTAATAACTACTTGCAACGGTTTCCGTTATTCTATGGGTGCTGCCATTTTAGACAGGGATAATCCGGACAAAGTATTATATCGTACGCGTGAATATCTGCTTGCACCGGCTGCTCCTTATGAATTGCAGGGAGACGTTCCTAATGTCGTGTTCCCATGTGCCGCTTTGCAGGATGGCGAAAGAGTGGCGGTATATTATGGCGCAGCAGATACTGTAGTCGGAATGGCTTTCGGTTATATTGCTGATATTATAGAATTTATCAAGAAAACAAATATTGTTTAATCATTCGGATTCAACGACCTATAATTTAGAATAAGAGAGAAATAGATAGAGAGAGTTTTTATTTGGTTAGACGATTTTATAATTTATGGTGAAAGGTATAGAGAAGATAAAGAGAGAGTTTTTTACCGTAAATTATAAATCGTCTAATCGTAATTCTGATTTATGAAGCGACTTTTATTAACTTACACATTAGCTCTCTTTCTGCTTCCGGTAAAAGCCGGAAGCGGAGAGAAGCTTTCTCCTGCCGATTATGTCAATCCTTTTATAGGTACTACCAACTTTGGTACTACAAATCCCGGAGCGGTTTGTCCCAATGGTATGATGTCTGTCGTACCTTTCAACGTGATGGGGTCGGCCGATAATAAATATGATAAAGATGCCCGTTGGTGGTCTACTCCTTATGAGTATCATAACTGCTTTTTTACCGGTTATTCTCATGTAAATTTGAGTGGGGTAGGGTGTCCGGAATTGGGCTCTCTTTTATTGATGCCTACTACGGGAGAATTGAATGTCGATTATAAGGAATATGGAAGCCGTTACAAAGATGAGCAGGCATCACCGGGGTATTATACCAACTATCTGACTAAATATGATGTGAAAACCGAGGTGACCGCCACTCCCCGTACAGGTGTCACTCGTTTTACATTTCCTAAGGGTAAAAGCCACATCCTGTTGAATTTGGGTGAAGGACTCACCAATGAATCCGGTGCTATGCTTCGTCGGGTGAATGCACAGGAGATAGAGGGGGTGAAGTTATTGGGTACTTTCTGCTATAATCCGCAAGCTGTATTCCCTATTTACTTTGTGATGCGCGTCAACAAGGTTCCACTACAAACCGGGTATTGGAAGAAGCAACGACCTATGACCGGTGTGGAGGCGGAGTGGGATCCGGATAACGGTAAGTATAAGCTTTATACCAAATATGGAAAAGAAATAGCCGGAGATGATATCGGAGCGTTTTTTTCATTCGATACCGCAGAGGGCGAACAGATCGAAGTGGAATTGGGTGTCTCTTTTGTGAGTATAGAAAATGCCCGTCTCAATCTGAATAAAGAACAGGAAGGCAAGAATTTTGAACAGGTACATGCCGAAGCGCGTGAACGTTGGAACGACGATCTGTCTCGTATTCTTGTTGAGGGAGGGACGCAAGAGCAGAAGACCGTTTTCTATACGGCTATGTATCATCTGCTGATTCATCCCAATGTATTGCAGGATGTAAACGGAGAGTATCCGGCAATGGAGAGTGATAAGATATTGACGACCCAAGGTAACCGTTATACGGTCTTCTCGCTGTGGGATACTTATCGTAATGTACATCAATTACTGACATTGGTATATCCGGAGCGCCAGATAGAGATGGTACGTACGATGCTCGATATGTATCGTGAACACGGATGGTTGCCCAAGTGGGAATTGTATGGCCGGGAGACGCTGACTATGGAGGGCGATCCCAGTATTCCCGTTATAGTGGATACCTGGATGAAGGGATTGCGGGATTTTGATATTAATCTTGCTTATGAAGCGATGTATAAATCGGCAACGCTTCCCGGTGCGGAAAATTTAATGCGTCCGGATAATGATGATTATATGTCTAAAGGTTATGTACCTTTACGCGAACAATATGACAACTCGGTATCTCATGCGTTGGAGTATTACATTGCCGATTTCGCCCTTTCCCGCTTAGCCGATGCTTTAGGGAAGAAAGAAGATGCCAAGTTGTTCTATAATCGCTCGTTGGGATATAAACACTATTATAGCAAAGAGTTCGGCACATTCCGCCCGATACTTCCCGATGGTACTTTCTATTCTCCTTTCAGCCCGAAACAGGGTGAGAACTTCGAACCCAGTCCCGGTTTCCACGAAGGAAACGCATGGAATTACACATACTATGTACCTCATGATGTATATGGATTAGCCCGCTTAATGGGAGGCAAGAAATCTTTTGTCAATAAATTACAGATGATATTTGACGAAGGGCTTTATGATCCGGCGAACGAACCCGATATCGCTTATCCTTACCTGTTTTCTTATTTTAAGGGAGAGGAATGGCGTACTCAAAAAGAAACGCAACGTTTGTTGGCTAAATATTTCACTACGCAGCCGGACGGTATTCCCGGTAATGATGATACAGGAACAATGTCTACTTGGGCTATTTTTAATATGATGGGATTCTATCCGGATTGTCCGGGATTGCCGGAGTATACGTTGACAACTCCCGTCTTTGATAAAGTAATAATTCGTCTTGATCCTAAATGGTACAAGGAAAAAGAACTCGTGATTGAGTCTACCCGTCAGAAACCTGACGCCTTGTATATTGATAATGTAAAAATTGGTGGCAAAAAGCTCAATCGATTCCGTATCACTCATGATGAGCTGGTACATGGAGGACGATTGGAGTTTTCTATTAGGTAATAGTTTTCGCTATTAGTCTATGTGAAGGTAAAAAGAGAGGGGCTGTCCGGACATTGTTTGTTAGGACAGCCTCATTTTTATTTAGTAGTTTTGTTCACTTGATTGTATTATAGATAAGCGGAGCCCGTTTCAACTGCGCCCGGTATTGTCAAATCAATCTCTTATATTTAATATTATGAGAAAAGGAATTATTTCGTGTTTGTTGTTTATTAGTTTCTGGTTGGCCGGATGCCAGCAGAGAAAAGAGGTCGAGGTGCAGATTATACCTCAGCCCCAGTCATCAGAACTTTCTTCCGGAACATACGGATTGCCCCGGCAAGCTGTATTTAGCACTAATTTGCCGGAAGAAGATAAGAAAGAATTTACCGAATATCTTCAGGCATCTCCGTTTGCATTACAGCCGGAAGCAGAGGGTACCCAGAAGAGTGTGGTTAGCTTTACGATAATAGCTCCCGTTTCCGATCAGGAATCGATGGAGAGCTATCAATTATCTATCACCGGAAAAGGAATTTCTGTTGTTGCTCCATCGGCTGCCGGATTATTTTATGGCTTTCAGAGCCTGTTGCAGTTAGCGGAACAAGAGGCTGACGGAACGTTTTCTTTCCCTTTGATCGAGATAAAAGATTCCCCCCGTTTTTCATACAGAGGTTTACATCTGGATGTTTCGCGTCATTTCCGTACCAAAGAATTTCTCAAGAAACAACTCGATGCCATGGCGCGCTATAAGCTGAATCGCTTTCATTGGCATCTGACAGACGGTGCGGGTTGGCGATTGGAAATCAAACGTTATCCGGAACTGACGGAGCAGGCAGCCTATCGCCCTTATCCCAATTGGAAAGCCTGGTGGAAAGGCGGGCGCAAGTATTGTACGAAGGATGCTCCCGGTGCAGACGGTGGATATTATACTCAGGAAGATGCACGGGAAATTGTGGAGTATGCCCGGCAACGTCATATCACGGTTATTCCGGAAATAGAGATGCCGGGGCATTCGGAAGAAGTGCTGGCTGTGTTTCCTCATTTGTCTTGCTCCGGAAAACCGTATGTTAATTCTGAAGTTTGTATCGGCAATGAAGATACCTTTACTTTTCTGCAGAATGTATTGTTGGAAGTGATGGAGATATTTCCTTCGGAATATATTCATATCGGCGGAGATGAAGCCAATATGGATAGTTGGAGGAAGTGTCCTTTGTGTCAGAAGAGGATGAAGCAGGAAGGACTGGCGGATGTGAAGGAGTTGCAGAGCTATCTCATTCATCGGATGGAGAAATTTTTGAATGAGCACGGCCGGCAGTTGTTGGGATGGGATGAAATACTTGAAGGCGGCTTGGCACCGCGTGCCACTGTGATGTCATGGCGTGGTGAAGAAGGCGGAATTAAAGCAGCCAAAGCAGGGCATGACGTGATCATGACACCGGGCGGATTTTGTTATCTGGATTCTTACCAGGATGCTCCGACGACTCAGCCCGAAGCGATCGGCGGATACCTGACTTTGGAGAAAGTATATTCTTATGATCCGATTCCGGAAGTTTTGACGAAAGAGGGAGCAGATTATATACAAGGTGTGCAGGCAAATGTTTGGGCAGAGTATATAACAACTGCCGAGCATATGGAGTATATGGTTTATCCTCGTCTGCTGGCTCTGGCAGAAGTGGCCTGGACACAACCGGATAAGAAAAACTGGGAACATTTCCGTCGTTGTGCATTGAAAGAGGTAAAATGGTTGCAGGATAACGGCTATCATCCTTTCGATTTGAGTAAGGAGGTGGGAGAACGTCCGGAGGCGGCTGTTCCTGTTGAACATTTAGGATTAATGAAAACGGTAAAATATACCAGCCCTTATGCGCCGCAGTATACGGCCGGAGGAGATTCTGCTTTGGTCGACGGTCTTCGTGGCGGATGGACGTACGGTGATAAACGCTGGCAGGGTTTCCTCAATACGGATATGGATATTACGGTCGATTTGGGTGAGATGAAAGAAATCTCCTCCATTGCTGCCGAATTTATGCAATTGTCCGGTCCTTATGTATGGCTTCCACGTGAAGTGATTATTTCTATTTCGGAAGACGGAAATACATTTACCGAACAGGCTCGCCTTCATACCGATGTGCCGACTACGGAAGACCGGTTGGTATTCCGGACCTACGAATGGGACGGTAAAGCTTCGGCCCGCTATGTCCGTTATCAAGCTTTATCTAATGGAATAGAAGGTGGCTGGCTTTTCACGGATGAGATCGTAATAAAATAGATATGAATCCATTCTGATGTTGTAAAAAAGAAAAGAGACACAATAACCGTAAATTGTGTCTCTTTTGATTTAATATGCCATGAGGGCTTACTTGTTGCTGTAAGCTGTCAGCATCCAAACCATTTTCTCTTGTTCTTTCAGATAATCGCTCATCAATGCTACTGTTACTTCATCGCCGGCCTGTGATGCTATGGAGAGAAGTTTGCGCTCTTCACCGATCAGGTGGCTGTATGTTTCGAGGATATTTTCCAGAGCTTTCTCACCGTTACTTACGCGGTCTACTTCATTGATGTTAGCCATTTTCAGATAATCGCTGAATTTGTTGGCCGGAGTGCCGCCCAGCATCAGGATACGTTCTGCTATTTCGTCTACTTTCTCGGCTGCGTCGTTATACAAATCTTCAAATTTTCTGTGCAGTACGAAGAAGTCATGTCCCTTAATGTTCCAGTGGAAACCACGCAGGTTGGTGTAATATATCTGGAAATCTGCCAGTAATTGTTGCAAAGATGCTACTACGTTGTTCACTCCCGATTCGTTCAGTTTGATATAATCTAATGTTTTCATAACTTTTTTTATTTTAATTGGTTTATACTATTTTTCTTTTTCGTATTGCAAAGATAGGGGGAAAATGTATGCGTGTCAAACTGATAATTTCTATCTTTGCATAGACAGAATCTATAACCCGTAAAACTTTGATAGATGACGATACAACAATTGGAGTATATACTTGCCGTAGATCAGTTCAGGCATTTTGCCCGTGCTGCGGAATATTGCCGGGTAACTCAACCTACTTTGAGCGCAATGATTCAGAAACTGGAAGAAGAACTTGGAGTGAAGCTATTCGACCGTACCATGCAACCGGTGTGTCCTACACGGATAGGAGAGAAGGTGATTGCGCAGGCACGTACCATATTGACACAGGCTTCGCAGGTGAAGGATATTATCAATGAGGAGCAGGGGACGCTTACCGGCACTTTCCATCTGGGGGTGTTGCCAACCATCGCACCTTATCTGTTGCCACGTTTTTTCCCGCAGATGATGGAGAAATATCCCGGGCTGGATATCCGTGTGACAGAAATGAAGACACAGGATATCCGCCAGGCTTTACATACAGGAGATATCGATGCTGCTATTCTGGCAAGTGTGTTAGAGGATGCGGCTTTGTCCGAGGAGATCCTTTTTTATGAACAGTTTTATGGATATGTTTCCCGAAAGGAACCTTTGTTCGGGAGAGAGGTAGTCCGTACTTCCGACATTACCGGTGAGAGGTTATGGTTGCTTGATGAAGGACATTGTTTTCGCGACCAGTTAGTTCGTTTTTGCCAGATGGAAGCCGTGAAGCTCCATCAGATGGCTTATCGTTTGGGAAGTATGGAGACATTTATGCGGATGGTGGAAAGCGGGAAAGGAATTACATTTATCCCGGAGCTGGCCGTGTATCAGCTTTCCGAATCGCAGAAAGAGTTGGTGCGTCCGTTTGCTATTCCTCATCCCACCCGGCCTATTGTGCTGACAACCAATAAGGACTTTATACGTGTCAGCCTGCTTGCTGTGCTTAAGGAAGAGATACGGACTGCTGTACCTAAGGAGATGCTTACTTTGCAGGCTGTACAATGCTTGGTTTAGTGAAGACCGGTCGGTGGGTGCCTCTGTCAATCCGGCACGTAGTATTGGTCCGGCTTTGTTTGAGGGTGGTGTTGCATTGTCTCAGTTGTGGCTGTTTATCGTGGCTCCGTTTGTCGGTGCTGCATTAAGTGCCGGAATCTGGAAAATACTTTCTTCTGATAAGTAATAAATGCCTGTTTGATTTGTGAGGAGAAGGCAGAAAGGTTCTTTTTCATAGACTTCGAACCTGTACTTATAAAAAGGCGGCTGTTTCCGGTTTTGGGAAACAGCCTCTTCATCATTTTATTATATCAGAATTAATAGTTCGTTCCAGTCGTGTAACTCATCGGTTTGAGTTGATTAGCAGTAGGTATTTGGCTGCTTTTCGATTGTTTTTCAAGGTCTATTTTCTTGTATATCACATTATCATAAATCGTATTTACACGTATCTTCAAGCCTTTGGCGGTTTTCATCTCCTCCGCTATTTTATCCAGTTTAAAGGATACGATGCCGTCACCTATTCTTCCTTCGTCGTCGTCATATGCATTGTGGCGGAATTCGAGGTTGATGTACCCCTCCTCATCTATGAGATCTTTGTCCGTATCATATACCAGGTTCAGCATATGCTTTTTGTTGGGATTGCTTGTTCCGCGATATTGGAACTCCATTGTCAGATAGCCTTGTGCAATCCAATGGTAAGTCATATTGATACGGTTGTCTCCGATGCTGTCGGCTGTTTCGGCTGTCAGCGGGATAATGTCTTTGGTCAGGATGGAATCCATTCTCACTACTTGAATATTATAATCATATCCGGGGACTTGTTCTTCAAACTGATGGAACCATACGAACACCCGTTTTCCGTCTACAATCGGATAATTACGGATAGCGGAGTCATCGCCCGGATACATCTTTCTGCCACTGTCCAGACCGAAATAATAATCATCCGTGTCATCAATTTGTCTGAGAGTGGCAATTGTGAAATCGGAATAAACGGCATCATCGTCGTCCAGACAAGACTGGAGGAAGGGAACGAGAGCCAAGATCACGGTTACTGCAAATAAATTCAATTTCTTCATAAGTTCGTTTTGGTTTTGGAATATTACACTTAAATTGTAAAGGCTTTCATTTGCCCGGTGCGCCTCCCTGTGGGGGAAGCATCCGTATGGAAAATGCAGGAAAGAAAAGAATATTGCACGGAATATTGTTAAAGAAACAAAAGTGGGAAAAGTGTTGTTCTCTATATGCAGTATTTCTATCTTTGCTGCATTTATAAGATAAACACGTGTTTAAGAGAATGGAAGAACAAGAGCTGACAGAGCTATGCAGGCAAGGCGACAACCGTGCCCGCAAGGAACTTTATGAGCAGTATGCCGGACGGATGCTCGGTATCTGTCTCCGATATGCCGGAGACAGAGAGACCGCCCAGGATCTGCTACACGATGGCTTCCTGAAGATTTTCGGTTCGTTCGATAAATTCACCTGGCGTGGTGAAGGTTCTCTTAGGGCATGGATGGAACGTGTGATGGTGAATGTGGCACTGCAATATCTGCGCAAAAATGATGTGATGAGCCAGTCGATGGCACTGGAAGATGCTCCCGAAACATACGAAGAACCGGATGCTTCGGAGGTGGAGGCCATACCACAGCAGGTCTTGATGCATTTTGTAGAAGAGTTGCCTGCCGGTTATCGTACCGTATTCAACTTATACACGTTTGAAGATAAGTCGCATAAAGAGATTGCCCAATTGCTGGGTATCAACGAAAAGTCCTCGGCTTCGCAATTGTTTCGTGCCAAAACCGTGCTGGCCAGGAAAGTGAAAGAATGGTTAATGATGAATGACAGATGAAGGATGAGAAGATGAAAGATAGAGAGATGTGGATGGACAAGCTGAAAGAGAAGTTGGAAAACTACTCTGAGCCGATACCTCCTTTCGGTTGGGAACAACTGGAGAAGGAGCTGGTGCCGCCTGTCAAAAAAAGAATACTGTATCCTTATCGCAGATGGGGAGCAGCAGCGGCCGCAGTGTTATTGGTGGTGGCCTCTTCTTTGAGTATTTATTTTCTGAATACTCCTACGGCCGATGAAATACGTCATACGGTTGCTCCGGTATTGGCCTCCGATCCCGATCTGTTGCCACCGGCACACGATCCCGACATGCAAGTGGCAAAGGTGGAACCTGTGCAGCCACGTCCGGTAATTGCCCAAGCGGGGAAAGTGACGGAGAGACAGGGAATCGAACCCTCGGTACCTGCCGAAACTGTTACATGTCCGGTGGAAGAAGGGGTAAACCCGATACGGGAAGCAGAAGCGAAAGAGACTCTTCCGGATGAAACGAAAGAGACAAAAGAAGAATCAGGTACAGTCGTGCGTCCTCATCAACGTTCGGGGCAAGATAAATTGCATATTCCGGCAGAGAAACCCAAAGCAAAGAAAGGGCGTTGGTCTGTGGGGGCGGCTGTCGGGAATGGTGGCGGTACCTCTTTCTCCGGTAACGGGACAGTAGAACCTCTGCACAGTTCGTTTTCCGACCAACGGTTGAACTTGGCACCTACTGCCGGAAATGAGATTATTCAGATTCCCAATAATCAGGTGGTGGTATTTAAAGAAGGGGTGCCTTACTTAAAACGGACGGATGAAATAGTAGATATCAAACATCATCAACCGGTTTCTTTCGGGCTGTCGGTGCGTAAAGGACTTGCGAAAGGTTTCTCCGTGGAAACAGGTGTGACATATACTTTGCTTTCTTCCGATGTACAGACGGTGGTTAGCGATGCCCGGATTGATCAGAAGCTGCATTATATCGGTATTCCTGTTCGTGCCAACTGGAATTTCTTTGATAAAGATCGTTTCACATTGTACGTAGCTGCCGGCGGAATGGTAGAAAAGTGCGTATATGGCAAGTTAGGAAATGACAAGCTGACGGTAAATCCGTTGCAATTCTCGGTTTCCGGTGCGGTAGGTGCGCAGTTTAATGCAACGAAGCATATCGGTGTCTATGTAGAGCCCGGAGTTGCTTATTTCTTTGACGATGGTTCCGATGTGCAGACGATTCGTAAAGATACTCCTTTCAATTTCAATCTTCAGGCGGGGATTCGCTTTACTTATTGATAAATCTGTCAAGAGCGGATTTATGTATTATTAACTTGGATAGTTGTTTTTTCAGGAGAAAGTGTGTGGCATTGCCCCATAGCAACATTTGTACCGAGACAAATAATGAAAGGCATCGTGACGTTACTTGTTATTCATCGTAACGTTGCTTGTTATTCATCGTTACATGCCGTGTTATTTTATGAAAGTATCGTGCCCGGATAGTGAAAATACCGTGTTTGGAACTTTGGTTTCCTGTATTTATAAAAAGAAAGGAGGAAGCGGCGGCCTTCTCCTTTAGGTGTAGTTTAATTGAATCTATTTCATGATTACATCCGTAAAGATACGAACTTAAAATGTGTAAGTCAAGTCTTTCTCTTCTTTTTATTTCAGCTTGTCAGTCTTTTTATCTTAGTTTACCTGTACGGTTTTAAAGTACTCTTTGAATAGCCCGGCAGCGTGTTCGGTCTGTTCCGGCGTATTCTCTTTGATTCCTTTCAGTTGATAGGTCTGTCCCATTGCTTCGTATTTATGTACGCCAAGGGTGTGATAAGGGAGTATCTCTACTTTCTGAACCATCCGGTAGTTTCCCAGTTGTCTGCCGAGTGCGCGGATGTCATCTTCAAAATCACTATATCCGGGCACTAATACATAGCGTAACCAAAACGGCCGTTCGTTTTCTTCCAACCAGGCTGCCGTATGCAATGTCTGCTCATTGCTTCGTCCGGTCAGTTTCCGGTGGTGTACCTGATTGAATTCCTTGATGTCCAGCAGTACGAGGTCTGTCAACTTCAATAATTCTTCTACATGTTCGTTCCATACTCCACCGTTACTGTCGAGACAAATATTGATTCCCTCTTCTTTCAGCCTGCGGAATAGAGGCAATAATGCTTCCGCCTGCAAGGTAGGCTCACCTCCGGAGAATGTGATTCCTCCACGTTTTCCGAAGAAAGGTTTTTGGCTTACTGCCATACGGACAATCTCTTCCGGATTTGTGGAAGTTCCTCCCTTGGCGGCAATCGTATCCGGGTTGGCACAGTAGAGACAACGGAAGTTACAACCTTGTAGAAAAACGACGAGCCGAAGACCCGGCCCGTCGAATGTTCCCATACTTTCGTATGAATGTACGTTTATCATCTTCTTGATCGATTCAGTTTTTCACATTACATGCGTTCATGAAAACTGCGTGAGATAACTTCCAATTGATGCTCACGGCTTAGTTTGATGAAGTTTACAGCATATCCGGAAACGCGGATGGTGAGTTGCGGATATTTTTCCGGATGCTCCATGGCGTCTTCCAGCATCTCGCGGTTCAGTACATTTACGTTCAGGTGATGTGCGCCTTTGGTGAAGTATCCGTCCATCATTGTTACCAGATTCTCTATCCGGTCTTCTGCTGTGGCACCGAGTGATTTCGGGACGATCGAGAAGGTATTGCTGATACCGTCTTGTGAATCACGGTAACGCAGTTTAGCTACCGAGCTCAGAGAAGCAATCGCACCGTTTTTATCACGTCCGTGCATCGGATTGGCACCCGGAGCAAAGGCAATGCCCTTGGCACGTCCATCGGGAGTGGCACCGGTTTTCTTACCGTACATCACATTGGAGGTGATGGTCAACAATGAAAGGGTAGGACGGGCGTTCTTGTAAACCGGCAATTTCTTCAACTCCTCGCTGAAATAATACACAAGGTCTACACCCAGGTGGTCTACTTTGTCATTATCATTACCGAAGCAGGGGAATTCACCGTCGATGTCGAAACCTTCCGTCAGTCCGATGTCATTGCGACGGGCTTTCACCGTGGCATATTTAATTGCGGACAACGAGTCGATAGCAATCGAAAGGCCGGCTACACCATAAGCTAAGTTGATGCGCGGATTAGTATCGATGAGTGCCATTTGTGCTTTCTCATAATAATACTTATCGTGCATATAGTGAATGATGTTCATGGCATCGTTGTATACACGTGCTATCTGGGTCAGTACTTTTTTATAGTTAGCCATTACTTCTTCAAACTTCAGCACCTCGCCCGTCAACACCGGAATATCTTTTACCATTACCGTACCGGTGTTTTCACAACGTCCACCGTTGATAGCCAACAGCAGTGCTTTGGCAAGATTGGCACGTGCGCCGAAGAATTGTATCTGCTTACCGATTTCCTGATAGGATACGCAGCAGGCGATACCATAGTCGTCCGACTGACGTACTTCGCGCATCAGATCGTCGTTTTCGTATTGTACGGAAGAGGTGTCGATGGAAACTTTTGCACAGAATTCTTTGAAACCTTCCGGTAAGTCGGGGCTCCACAATACAGTCATGTTAGGCTCCGGTGACGGTCCTAAGTTGTATAGGGTTTGTAAGAAACGGAAAGAAGTTTTGGTAACTTTGGTACGTCCGTCGTTGAAGCGTCCGCCGATTGATTCGGTTACCCATGTAGGGTCTCCTGCAAAAATATCGTTATAAGATTGCATACGCAAGTGGCGTACCATACGCAGTTTGATGACAAACTGGTCGATTAGTTCCTGTGCGAATGTTTCGTCAATCTTTCCGTGAGCGAGATCGTATTCAATATAGATGTCAAGGAAAGACGATACATTACCTAAGGACATTGCGGCGCCGTCCTGCTCTTTTACAGCTGCCAGATAGGCCATGTATACCCATTGAACGGCTTCTTGGGCATTGTATGCGGGGCGGCTGAGGTCGAGTCCGTAATATTCGCCCATCACTTTCATTTCTTTCAGTGCCTTGATTTGCTCTGCTACTTCCTCGCGAAGGCGGATACGGGCTTCAGTCATCGGGCCTGTCAGGTGTTTCAAATCTTCCTGTTTCGCTTCAATCAAACGGTCGATGCCATAGAGGGCCAGGCGGCGATAGTCACCGATGATACGTCCACGGGCATAGTTGTCTGGAAGTCCTGTAAGGAATCCCAATGAACGGAACGAGCGGATCTCTTCGGTGTATACATCGAATACCCCGTCGTTGTGTGTTTTACGATAATGAGTAAAAATATCTTTTACACGGTCGTCTACTTCCACACCGTTTTCATGACATGCCTTAGCCACCACATTGATTCCACCGAACGGTTTGATGGCACGTCTCAGCAGTTCATCTGTCTGCAGGCCGACGATTAGCTCGTTTTCTTTGTCGATGTATCCGGCTTTATGCGAAGTTATTGTTGATACGGTTTTGTGGTCGAGTGATCGTACACCGTTATTTGCCCTTTCTTCTTCGAGTGCTTTAAGACAGCAGTTCCACACCGCTTTTGTACGTTCGGTAGGGCCTTGCAGGAAAGAGGAATCTCCATAATAGGGAGTGATATTGTTGCTGACAAAGTCCCTCACATTGATTTCTTTGCTCCAAAGTCCGTCATTAAAGGTTTTATTCAATTCCATAATAAAATATTTAGTTAGTGGTTGGGTTATCCATCTTCTTTAGAGCGTGCAAAGTTACAACCATTTTTCATATTATGGGTATAAATATTCTCCATTTTGTGTTTAATAGCATAAAATACCTATAAATAGGGAATGAGAATAAAAGATTATATCATTTTTTTTATGAAAACGTTTGGAGTTTTAGAATCTCTTTGTATCTTTGCACCGCTTTTAACGAAAAGCGCTTCTGATTTGAATTTTAACGAACAACAGATAAGGTTCGTGAGAAAGGAATTGAGGAAGAAGTTTTGGAGAGGTGGCAGAGTGGTCGATTGCGGCGGTCTTGAAAACCGTT
>OHNQ01000307.1_pt1 | contig 31099 bp, 20 predicted proteins | sample 1569621 | NCBI WGS metagenome assembly OHNQ01 (sample SAMEA3879516, study PRJEB24766) | human gut metagenome | biome: human-associated habitat; feature: feces | place: USA | collected 1985/1987
TTCAAGAAGCTTCAACAACAATGGAACGAAACGAAACTGATTCCGCAAGCTAAAGTCAACGAACTTTGGAAAAGTTACCAGTTGTATGTAGAAAAGTTCTATGACATATTGAAGCTAAACAACGAATTCCGCGAATATGACTTCAAAAAGAATCTTGAAATAAAAAATCGTCTTTGCGAAGCAGCCGAAAAATTGGCCGATGAAGAAGATGTCATATCCGCTTTCCATCAACTGCAAAAGTTGCATCAGGAATTCCGTGATACGGGTCCGGTTGCCAAAGAATTGCGTGATGAGGTTTGGAATCGTTTTAAAGCAGCATCCACAGTCGTCAATCGTCGCCACCAGCAGCACTTTGAGGCGTTGAAAGAAGCGGAACAACATAATCTTGATCAAAAAACAGTGATTTGCGAGATTGTAGAATCAATAGAATATGATGAACTGAAAACATTCTCCGCGTGGGAAAACAAAACCCAGGAAGTTATTGCCCTGCAAACCAAGTGGAAAACAATCGGTTTTGCCCCGCAAAAGATGAATGTAAAAATATTCGAGCGTTTCCGTCACGCTTGTGATGATTTCTTCAAGAAAAAAGGAGAATTCTTCAAAACTTTGAAAGAAGGTATGAATGAAAATCTGGAAAAGAAAAAGGCTCTTTGTGAAAAGGCAGAAAGCTTAAAAGAAAGTACAGATTGGAAAGCAACCGCCGATACGTTGACCAAACTCCAAAAAGAATGGAAAACAATCGGCCCGGTTCCCAAAAAACATTCGGATACCATATGGAAACGTTTTATTTCAGCTTGTGATTATTTCTTTGAACAAAAAAATAAAGCCACTTCTTCACAACGTTCGGTCGAACTGGAAAACATGGAGAAGAAAAAAGAAATTATCACCCGGTTAAGCGCTATCGACGAGTCCATAGATACGGAAGAAGCGAGCAAACAAGTTCGTGAACTGATGAAAGAATGGGGTACAATAGGTCATGTTCCATTTAAAGAGAAAGACAAATTGTATAAGCAATACCATAGCTTAGTCGACCAATTGTTTGAACGCTTCAATATCAGTGCGTCCAACAGAAAACTCAGTAACTTTAAGTCAAACATCAGTAACATTCAGAGTGGAGGTTCACAAACTTTATACAGAGAACGTGAAAAGCTTGTTCGTGCTTATGAGAACATGAAGAGCGAACTCCAGACTTATGAGAACAACCTTGGCTTTTTAACTTCTGCATCTAAGAAAGGAAACAGTCTGCTTACGGAACTCAACCGAAAGGTAGAGAAACTAAAAGCCGACTTGGAATTGGTTCTGCAGAAAATAAAAGTAATCGACGAGTCGATTAAAGAAGAAGAGTAACGATTTAATAATGTGTCAATATGTCAATGTCATGCGGTACACGGTGCAGCCAATTGGTATATTGACACATTAACATATTATCTCAATACCTGCCACCGAAAATGTGGATCACCGAATCGCTGTTATCTTTTTTCGGTTACATTGCTATCGGATACAAAGAAAGCCGCTAAAAATGCAATTTTAGCGGCTTTTTATCTGTAATTGACTGTAGTGTTGTTGGGCTATCTGGACTCGAACCAGAAATGACAGGACCAGAATCTGTAGTGTTACCATTACACCATAGCCCAATACTTATTTTTCAACGTCCAACCACTTGTTGTTCGTTTGCGGGTGCAAAGATACAAAGAATTTGAGAACCGCAAACATTTTCGGCATTTTTTTTGCAAAAATCCTCTATTTCTCCCCTTAAACAAAAAGATACATCCCTAAAAAACACAAAAAAAGAAGAGTTTTACGACATAACTTTCTTTGATACAAGAATTCAGCGTATATTTGTAAAATATATCATGTTGGTATGATAAAAAACAAAGAACGAAGTGTTCTTGTTATAAAAAGAAAAGCAAAAAACATTGACTATTAAATTTCAATTGATAAATGAACGAAACGAAATTATTAATCGAAAAAATTACAGAAGGAATTCAAGAAAAAAAAGGTAAGAACATAGTGATAGCCGATCTGACTAATATTGACGATACCATATGCAAATATTTTGTAATCTGTCAAGGTAACTCTCCCAGTCAGGTGAGTGCTATTGTCGATTCAATTAAAGATTCTGCCCGAAAAGGAGCAGATGCTAAACCTTACGGTGTAGACGGACTACGCAATGCAGAATGGGTAGCGATGGACTATTCTGACGTATTAGTGCATGTATTCTTACCGGAAATAAGAAACTTCTACAACTTGGAAAATCTCTGGGCTGATGCCAAATTAACAACAATTCCCGACATTGACTAATTTTTCAATATGGACGATAACAACAAAAAACCTAATAAAGTGAATATGCCAAAGTTCAATTTGAACTGGATGTATATGATTATTGCTTTGATGCTTTTAGGACTATGGTGGAGCAATCAAGGCGGCACTGTAAGTAAACAGGTTCCTTACGACGAATTCCAACAATATGTTCGAGACGGATACGTCAACAAAGTAGTTGGATATGACGACAGTTCGGTCGAAGTATATATCAAACCTCAGTTTGTAGGCCAAGTATTCAAACAAGATTCGAATCGTGTTGGAAAGAACCCGATGATTGTAACAGAAGCACCAACCCGGGAAAGTCTCGGAAACTTCATTGATGCAGAAAAAAAAGAAGGTCATTTCGACGGTTCTATCAGTTATGATAAAAAGAATAATTTATTCAATTCTATTCTGATAAATTTTCTGCCTATCATCTTCCTGATAGCTTTATGGATATTCTTTATGCGCCGAATGAGCGGTGGAGCCGGTGGTGGCGGTGGCGGTGTTTTCAATGTAGGAAAATCCAAAGCACAACTGTTCGAGAAAGGAAGTGCCATCAAAATTACATTCAAAGACGTAGCCGGGCTTGCCGAAGCCAAGCAGGAAGTAGAAGAGATTGTAGAATTCTTAAAACAACCACAGAAATACACCGACTTGGGAGGTAAAATTCCTAAAGGAGCATTACTTGTAGGGCCTCCGGGAACGGGAAAAACATTACTGGCTAAAGCTGTAGCCGGTGAAGCCAATGTACCGTTTTTCTCTCTGGCCGGTTCAGATTTTGTTGAAATGTTTGTAGGTGTAGGCGCATCACGTGTACGCGACCTTTTCCGCCAAGCAAAAGAGAAAGCCCCTTGTATCATATTTATCGACGAAATTGATGCAGTAGGGCGTGCCCGTGGGAAAAATCCTGCTATGGGCGGCAATGATGAACGCGAAAACACATTGAACCAGTTGCTGACAGAAATGGACGGTTTCGGTTCCAACAGTGGTGTTATCATTCTTGCAGCAACCAACCGGGTAGACGTATTAGATAAAGCACTCTTGCGTGCCGGACGTTTTGACCGCCAAATCCATGTAGATTTACCCGATTTAAATGAGCGCAAAGAGGTATTCGGCGTACACTTACGGCCTATAAAGATAGACGACACAGTGGATGTAGACTTATTGGCACGCCAAACTCCCGGATTTTCCGGAGCCGACATAGCTAATGTTTGCAATGAAGCTGCCTTGATCGCTGCCCGTCACGGTAAGAAGTTTGTAGGCAAACAAGATTTCCTGGATGCCGTAGACCGTATCATCGGTGGTTTGGAAAAGAAAACTAAAATAACAACCGAAGCAGAACGTCGATCAATCGCCTTACACGAAGCCGGTCACGCTTCTATTTCCTGGTTGCTCGAATATGCCAACCCATTGATTAAAGTCACAATCGTACCACGCGGTCGCGCATTGGGTGCAGCCTGGTATCTACCGGAAGAGCGCCAAATTACCACAAAGGAACAGATGCTTGACGAAATGTGTGCCACGTTGGGAGGACGGGCTGCAGAAGACCTGTTCTTAGGCAGAATATCCACTGGAGCCATGAACGATTTGGAACGGGTTACCAAACAGGCATACGGTATGATCGCTTATCTGGGAATGAGTGAGAAGTTGCCCAATTTATGCTATTATAACAATGAGGAATATTCTTTCAACCGTCCATATAGCGAAAAAACAGCCGAACTGATTGATGAAGAAGTGAAAAAGATGGTGAACGAGCAATATGAACGAGCCAAACGAATCCTTTCCGAACATAAAGAAGGGCATAACGAATTGGCTCAGTTATTGATCGACAAAGAAGTTATCTTTGCAGAAGATGTCGAACGGATATTCGGTAAACGTCCATGGGCTTCCCGTTCGGAAGAGATTATGGCTGCCAAAGAGAGCAAAGATGCTGCGGATGCAGAAAAAGCACTTGCTCAAAAAGTAAATGAAGAAGAAAAGAATGAATCAAAACCGGCTACTGGCGAATCAGAGGCAGAAGCTGAGCCGCAAAACTAAAATCGAAGTACTTTGAAAAGCAACTTTTTACAGAGAGCAATTACCGGCATACTGTTCGTTGGGGTATTGGTAGGGTGTATACTCTACGATCCATGGACTTTCAGTGCGCTCTTCGTCGTGATCAGCGCCTTGACAATACGTGAATTCGGACACTTGATCAATCAGGTTGAAGGGGTGAGTATCAATAAGAATATCACTATGCTGGCCGGAGTCTACCTATACATGGCGGTCATGGCATTTTGTACCAACCTGTCCGGTTCTAAGATTTTCCTTCCCTATTTGCTTTTAATCATGTATTTGATGATTAGCGAATTATATCTAAAGAAAGAAAATCCGGTAATGAATTGGGCTTATTCCATGCTAAGCCAACTTTATATCGCCTTACCTTTCGCCATGTTGAATATACTTTCATTTCACACCAGTCCAATGGATACAAGTGTCAGTTATAACCCGATACTTCCATTGTCGGTCTTTGTTTTTATATGGCTGAGTGATACAGGCGCTTATTGTGTGGGATCCTTAATCGGCAGACATCGTCTTTTCGAGCGTATCTCTCCTAAAAAGTCATGGGAAGGTTCTATTGGGGGAGGCATAGTAGTGATCGGTTCTTCTTTCATATTCGCTCACTATTTTCCTATTATGAATATGGCAGAATGGGCCGGGTTAGCACTGATTGTTGTCATTTTCGGAACATGGGGCGATCTTACCGAATCTTTGCTGAAACGTCAACTTCATATTAAAGATTCGGGAGCTATTCTGCCGGGACACGGTGGCATGCTCGACCGCTTCGACAGTGCACTAATGGCTATTCCGGCAGCAGTAGTCTATCTGTATGCATTGACATGGATTTAATTTAATAAAATTATAAAGAAACGGGCCTATCTCCAACAGCAAAGACAGGCCCGTTTTAGTTGAAAGACACATAAGATTTTATTTCACCTTATCGGCTTCCAGCTCACTATAATCTAAATTCAATACAGCTTCCGGCACTGACATCGTTTCTTTTATATTAAATGTAATTTCCACTTCATCATTCACTGCAGAGTTCAGTTTTAGTTTCAATCCTTTCTTTCCCTCAAAATCAACAGAATTCAAATTAAACGAAACAGCTTCATCTCCCCATCTTCCGGAAAGATCGCCATAGGTATTATAACGGAATTCAAGATGAACATAATCATCCTCTTCGGGCACCTCCAATGTATTATGCACTAAACTCACGAGATGAGGCGTATATACAGGTTTGTCCTGCCTGAATACAACATTCAGATAACCATTGGCAATCCATATCCTATCTTTAAAAATAGTTACCGGATCATTTCCTATTTCTTCCTCGTTTTCAGCTGTCAAAGTTTCTACCTGTTTCGTTAAAATAGGAAAAACATTCTCTACCTTGACAGCCAAATCATAGTTATCAAAATTATCATATAAAGGATTAAAAAGAACAGCCAACCTTTGACCATCCACAGGCCTGAAACCATAAACATTGCTGGCTGCCGGCCAAAGCGTCCCATAATAATCAGAATCTAAATAATAAGTATTACCACTCAAAACACGAACTGTAGCCCAGCTACCACCAAACTGCCCGATAGAATATCCATCATTGTCGTCACACGATTGTAATGCCGGCATCAGCAGAAACAACATTGCTACTAAAAAACAACTTAACTTTTTCATATAGATGTTCCTTTCTTTTATTTCTATCTGATAAATAAAAAAGCCGGGCTTTTACTGCACCGGCTTCACGTTTATTATCAAAACAGATTCTATTTTTTAAGCAATTTCACCATTTCACGGGCTGCATGCCGGGGAGCACCAGCCGGCCCGAGCAACCGGGCCATATGTTCATATTCTTTCAGTATCTTCTGACGACATTTCTCATTAGAGAGAAGGCGTGCAAGTTCTACTTGTATATTTTCAACCGTCATAGTATCTGCCACTAATTCTTTAACAACCTCACGACCGGCAATCAAATTAACAAGAGAGATATATTTTACCTTCAATACATGCCGCCGCAAAAAAGAAACAAACTTACCACAAGTCAGGTAATAACAAACGACCTGCGGAACCCGGAAAAGTGCAGTCTCCAATGTAGCCGTACCGGAAGTTACCAAAGCAGCTTCCGAATGTTGTAACAAACGATACGTTTGATCAAAAATAATTTTTACATTCGCATCACCGATATATTGCCGATAATAGTCGGGAGAAATAGAGGGAGCACCAGCCAATATCATCTGATAATCCGGAAAAGCCGCTGCTGCCTCCAGCATACGGGGCAGATTGTCTTTTATCTCCTGCTTCCTGCTTCCGGCAAGAAGAGCAATAACCGGTTTATCCTCGAGATTATTATCTCTGATAAAAGTAGAAAAATCTTTTGAATGTGCTGCGCTAAAAGCTGTCACTTCATCTACAGTAGGATTACCCACATAGTGTATAGGATACTTATGCTTCTTTTCAAAAAAATCAACCTCAAAAGGAAGGATTGAAAAAAGCTCGTTAACATCCCGTTTAATATTCTTAATGCGGTACTCTTTCCAAGCCCAAATCTTTGGCGAGATATAATAGTATACGGGAATCCGGGTATGAGAATGAACGAATTTAGCAATATTCAAATTAAATCCCGGATAGTCCACAAGAATAACAGTATCCGGATTCCATGAACGTATGTCTTCTTTGCAACGTTTCATGTTGGCAAAAATAGTACGCAGATGAAGCAGAACAGGAATAAACCCCATGTATGCGAGTTCCTTATAATGTTTCACCATCGTCCCGCCGACGGCAGCCATTAAATCGCCACCGAAAAAACGGAATTCCGCAGAAGGATCTTCTTCTTTTAGTGCTGCCATCAAATGAGAAGCGTGCAAATCTCCGGAAGCTTCACCGACAATGAGGTAATATTTCATTATTCAAACCATTTGCTTAGTTCGTTCATAAAGCCATAAGCCGTCACATCTACTACGGTAGGGGTAATGGCAACATACCCATTGGCAAGTGCCCAATGATCGTTTTTCTCGTTTTCCGGTTCGTCGTCCTTGAACTCCCCTATCAACCAAAAATAATTGTCATCACCTTTACGCGGACAAGGCTCCCATTCATTCGTCCATCTCCCCTTTGCCTGCTCACAAATCTTAATACCTTTAAGTTCTGCCATATCGGGAAAATTCACATTAAGGCAAGTTAACGGAGGCAACCCTTTTTCCAGTACCATAGCAGCTATCTGACGAATATATGGACCGGCAGGTTCAAAGTTTGCACCGGGATCATGACTGCAAAGAGAAAAGCCAATAGACGGAATACCATTCAGACATCCTTCGATAACTACTCCCATCGTACCGGAATAATGAACATTCGTAGCCGAATTATCGCCATGGTTAATGCCACCGACAACAAGATCCGGTTTTCGTTCGAGTACCGTGTTCCAAGCCAGTTTTATACAATCGGACGGTGTACCGGAACATTTATATACAGTCAATCCCACATCTTTACGAAGCAACTGATAATGTACCGGTTGCGTTACAGTAATCGCACATCCGCTTCCGGAACGGGGCGCATCAGGCGCCATTACTACAATTTCCCCCAATGGACGGAGAAATTTTATCAGTTCACTAATACCTTTTGCCATGATACCGTCATCATTAGAGATGAGAATCAGTGGCCGTCTATTTTCCATAATGACCTCCTTAGTCTATATAATTCAGCACAAAAGTAAGAAAAAGAACGTTTACCGCCAACTTAGCCCGATTCAATCTGACATCCGCTTCACGCGTTTACAAATCTTAATCTTCTGCAAGTGAGTAAAAAAGCACTCTGTTATTTAATATAAATATGTATATTTGCACGCTAAAAAGAGAATACGCAGCAGTTTCATCATCCAGTTATTAACAAAACAGATGACTTATCAACAGATTTTGCAAAGTTTCTCTTTTTTCGTAGGCACTCTGAGTTATTATCACTTATTTCGCTGCCGATAAAATTAGATAATATGGGAAAAATAATTGCTTTGGCCAATCAAAAAGGCGGTGTAGGGAAAACAACAACTACGATTAACCTCGCAGCCTCGCTTGCTACTCTCGAAAAAAAAGTACTGGTGGTTGATGCAGACCCACAGGCTAATGCCTCTTCAGGCCTGGGAGTCGACATCAAACAGTCTGAATGTACTATCTACGAATGTATTATAGACAGAGCCAACGTAGAAGATGCTATCCATGACACTGAGATAGAATCACTGAAAGTCATCTCTTCACATATCAATCTGGTAGGAGCGGAAATAGAAATGCTGAATCTCAAAAATCGGGAGAAAATATTAAAAGAGGTACTGACTCCATTGAAAAAAGAATACGATTATATCTTAATAGACTGTTCTCCGTCGCTGGGTCTTATTACTATCAACGCATTAACAGCAGCCGACTCGGTAATTATCCCCGTACAGGCAGAATATTTTGCTCTTGAAGGAATCAGTAAGCTACTGAATACCATCAAAATCATCAAATCCAAGTTGAATCCGTCATTAGAGATCGAAGGTTTCCTGTTGACCATGTACGATTCACGACTACGCCAAGCCAACCAGATATATGACGAAGTAAAACGCCATTTTCAAGAATTGGTGTTTAAAACCGTTATTCAACGTAATGTGAAGCTAAGTGAAGCTCCCAGTTACGGCATACCGACTATTCTTTATGATGCCGAATCGACCGGAGCAAAAAATCATATGGCATTAGCTCAGGAAATTATCAACAGAAATAGTAAATAAACGAAGATATATGGCAACACAAAGAAGAAATGCATTAGGCCGCGGACTGGACGCTCTGCTTTCAATGGATGAAGTGAAAACCGAAGGGTCTTCGTCTATCAATGAAATAGAGCTTTCCAAAATCTCCGTTAATCCTAACCAACCACGCCGTGAGTTCGATGAAACAGCATTGCAGGAATTGGCAGATTCTATCTCCGAAATCGGCATTATCCAACCGATCACGTTGCGCAAACTTAACGATGACGCCTATCAGATTATAGCGGGAGAACGCCGATATCGTGCATCATTGAAAGCCGGATTGGAAACAATACCTGCCTACATCCGCACAGCCGATGATGAAAACGTAATGGAGATGGCATTGATCGAGAACATCCAGCGTGAAGACTTAAACGCAGTAGAAATTGCTCTTGCTTATCAACACCTGATAGAACAATACGAACTGACCCAAGAACGTCTCAGCGAACGTGTAGGAAAGAAACGTACTACAATTGCCAACTATCTGCGTTTGCTCAAATTACCCGCTCCCATACAAATGGCGCTACAAAACAAACAGATCGATATGGGGCATGCCCGCGCATTGATAACTTTGGGAGACCCTAAATTACAGGTAAAAATATTCGAAGAGATATTGGAACACGGCTATTCCGTACGTAAAGTGGAAGAAATCGTAAAATCACTCAGTGAAGGTGAAAGTGTAAAAAGCGGTACCCGGAAAATTACACCGAAACGCTCTAAGCTACCGGAAGAATTCAATATGCTCAAACAGCATCTTTCCGGATTTTTCAATACCAAGGTACAACTGACCTGTTCAGAAAAAGGAAAAGGTAAGATCAGTATTCCTTTCAGTAATGAGGAAGAGCTGGAACGTATCATGGAAATCTTCGACACTTTAAAGAAGTAAATGACAAGGATATATAAGATATATAAACCATACTTAACCACCCTGCTTCTCTGTTTTTTACAGGTAGCAGGGATTGATGTGTATGCACAAGAGCCCATCAAAACCACAGTACAGGATTCCATCGGCATCCGCGAAGCTCCTAAAGCCCGTGCACGCCGTCATCGTGATACAAACCGACAGGAAACAGCCGATTCTCTTAAAACTGCCCGCCTGTCTCTTAACCAAGACAGTATCACAGTACTGAAAACTGATAGCATCCTTATGCAAGTAACAGCCCCTGTAGTAGCTGACAGCCTGGATAAAATCAACCAAAAGAATCTTGAACAGATAGAAACAACATTTACACCACCCCAACCGATAGACACTGTTCCTCCGAGTATCCCACAAACCGTATGGATGCCCAATCCTACCAAAGCGACTTGGCTGGCTGTTGTTTTCCCCGGCGGAGGACAAATTTATAATCGAAAATACTGGAAGCTTCCCATTATTTATGGTGGATTCGCCGGATGTGCCTACGCATTGAGCTGGAACGGAAAAATGTATAAAGATTATGCCAAGGCCTATCTGGACATCATGGACAATGACCCGAACACCAACAGCCATCTCGATATACGTGGTCTTAGCAATTATCCGGAAAACCAACAAAAAGAATTGTTACGCAAACGCAAGGATATGTTCCGCCGCTATCGGGACCTCAGTATATTTGCCTTTATCGGAGTGTATCTGATTTCCGTAATAGATGCCTATGTAGATGCCGAATTATCAAACTTTGACATCACTCCGGATCTGAGTATGCGTGTCGAACCAGCTATTATCAACGACCAATTTCACTCAAGAAATAAATCGGTGGGCGTGCAATGTAGCTTTAGATTTTAAAAATACAATTGAAGATGCAACAACTAAGAATGAAGAAACTAAAAAACTATTATTCCCTTATTCTCTTTTTCCTGTTGGTAAGCACACAGGTTAAAGCACAAAGTGTAGATGTAATTATCAAAGAAAACGGAAACGAACGCCAAGAGAGTATCGACCTTCCGGTGAGCATGACATACCCGCTCGACAGCCTGCTTAATGACTGGAAAGCTAAAAACTATATCGATCTTGGCAAGGATTGTAGTACTTCTGAAATCAATCCTCTTTTCAGTGACTCCGTCTACATCGACCGCCTTTCACGTATCCCGGCTGTCATGGAAATGCCCTATAATGAAATCATACGCAAATTCATCGACATGTATACCGGACGTTTACGTAATCAAGTTTCTTTTATGCTAAGTGCCTGTAACTTCTACATGCCTATTTTCGAGGAAGCACTCGATGCCTACAATCTGCCTCTGGAGCTCAGATACCTGCCCATTATAGAATCTGCACTGAATCCTTCAGCCGTATCCCGCGCAGGGGCTTCCGGGTTGTGGCAATTCATGCTTGCTACCGGAAAGATGTACGGACTGGAGTCGAACAGCCTTGTAGACGAACGTCGTGATCCGATCAAAGCCACTTGGGCGGCTGCACGTTATTTAAAAGAGCTGTATGCCATTTATGGTGACTGGAACCTCGTTATTGCCGCTTACAATTGCGGTCCGGGTACCATAAATAAAGCCATACGCCGTGCAAACGGAAAAACAGATTATTGGGAGATTTACAACTTCCTGCCCAAAGAGACACGGGGTTATGTACCTGCATTTATTGCCGCCAATTATGTAATGACTTACTATTGTGACCATAACATCTGTCCGATGGAAACAAATATTCCGGCAAGTACAGACACAATACAAGTAAACAAAAAACTTCATTTTGAACAAATAGCCGATATTTGCGGAGTCAGTCTCGAACAAATCAAAAGTCTGAATCCTCAATATAAGAAAAATGTGATTCCCGGGGACAGTAAGCCTTACACACTCCGTCTGCCACAAAATTACATCAGTACATTCATCGACCAACAGGACACCATCTACATACACCGTGCCGATGAATTATTTAAAAACAGAAAAACAATCGCTATCAGAGACAATACACCTCCAAGTGCGACAAGAGGAAAAGCGGTTGTCGGCAATGGGAAATTGGTTTATCACAAAATCAGCAGTGGTGAAACGTTGGGAAGTATTGCCGAAAAATACAAAGTCCGCGTAAAAGACATTCAAAATTGGAATGGGCTGCGAAATACCAAGATTACGGCAGGAAAACGATTGAAAATATACAAATAAATACATCTTTGCTTGCTCACTGTTGAAAATTGCCTATTTTTGCAGAAAGCAATGAAAAGATGACATTTATGGATAATAATATACCCCCAAAAGAAATAGCGGAAGAAGAAATGATCGACCAGGCATTTCAACAACTGCTACATGATTATCTTGCCACAAAGCATCGTAAACGTGTTGAAATTATAACCAAAGCGTTCAATTTTGCCAATCAAGCGCACAAAGGTATCAAACGACGTTCCGGTGAGCCTTATATCATGCACCCTATTGCTGTAGCTCAAATTGTGTGTAATGAAATAGGGTTAGGTTCCACATCCATTTGTGCAGCCCTGCTCCATGATGTTGTAGAAGATACCGATTATACGGTAGAAGACATTGAAAACATTTTTGGAACCAAGATCGCACAAATCGTAGACGGACTTACCAAGATATCCGGCGGTATCTTTGGCGACCGTGCATCGGCTCAGGCGGAAAATTTCAAGAAGTTGCTACTCACAATGTCGGATGATATCCGCGTGATCCTCATAAAGATTGCCGATCGTCTGCACAACATGCGCACATTGGGTTCAATGTTGCCTAATAAACAGTACAAAATTGCCGGAGAAACACTCTATATCTATGCTCCCCTTGCTAACCGTTTGGGATTGTATAAGATAAAAACAGAATTAGAAAACTTAAGTTTCAAATACGAACACCCCGAAGAATATCAAGAAATCGAAAAGAAGCTGGACGCCACTGCCGCCGAACGCGATAAGGTATTCAATAATTTCACAGCCCCGATCCGTGAACAGCTGGATAAAATGGGGTTAAAATATCGTATTATCGCCCGTGTAAAATCGATCTATTCTATCTGGAACAAGATGCAAACCAAGCATGTCCCGTTTGAAGAAATATACGACTTGCTTGCAGTACGTATCATATTCGAACCCCGAAATCCGGAAGAAGAACTGAACGACTGCTTTGACATCTATGTATCCATCTCCAAAATATACAAACCCCACCCTGACCGTCTGCGTGACTGGGTAAGCCACCCGAAAGCAAATGGCTATCAGGCATTGCACGTCACCTTAATGGGAAACAACGGGCAGTGGATTGAAGTACAGATTCGTAGCGAACGTATGAACGACGTTGCCGAACAAGGGTTTGCCGCTCATTGGAAATACAAAGAAGGCGGTGGAAGTGAAGATGAAGGAGAATTAGAGAAATGGCTAAAAACGATTAAAGAGATCCTTGACGATCCGCAACCGGATGCCATTGACTTTTTAGACACCATTAAGCTAAATTTATTCGCTTCCGAAATATTTGTGTTCACCCCCAAAGGAGAGCTTAAGACTATGCCTCAAAATTCTACGGCCTTAGATTTTGCTTTCTCATTGCACACAGATATCGGTAGCCATTGCATCGGGGCTAAAGTGAACCATAAACTGGTACCATTAAGCCATAAATTACAAAGTGGAGATCAAGTAGAAATCCTTACTTCCAAATCACAACGCGTACAACCTCAATGGGAAGTATTCGCTACCACAGCCCGCGCACGAGCCAAAATTGCAGCAATTCTTCGTAAAGAGCGAAAAATCAATCAAAAAGAGGGTGAAGAACTTCTCAACGAATTTCTAAAAAAAGAAGAAGTACGTCCGAGTACAGTGGTCATCGAAAAATTATGCAAACTGCATAACATGAAGAATGAAGAGGATTTACTTGTAGCTATCGGCAATAAAACAATTATCTTGGGAGAAGCCGATAAGAACGAACTAAAAGAAAAACAAAGTAATAACTGGAAAAAATATCTCACTTTCTCTTTTGGTGGTGGCAACAAAGACAAACAACCGGAAGAAAAAGAGATTCCGGAAAAGGAGATCATCAATCCGAAGCAGATCTTAAAATTAACGGAAGAAGCCCTACAGAAAAAGTATATCATGGCCGAATGTTGTCATCCGATTCCGGGTGACGATGTATTGGGATATATCGATGAGAATGATCAGGTTATCATCCACAAGCGCCAATGTCCGGTTGCTGCAAAATTAAAGAGCAGCTATGGCAACCGTATCATTGCTACGGCATGGGATACCCATAAAACACTTTCTTTCCTGGTATATATCTATATTAAGGGTATAGACGGCATGGGACTCTTAAACGAAATCACCCAAATTATCTCACGACAGCTCAATGTCAATATCCGAAAGTTGGATATAGAAACGAACGATGGCATTTTCGAGGGAAAAGTACAGCTTTATGTACACGATGTAGATGATGTAAAAGCTATCTGCGACAATCTGCGTAAAATAAAAAATGTCAAATCCGTTACACGCGTAGAGAACTAAAGCAATGTATAATTAATAAAAAGAACCGGATTCAGCATTTATCGCTCATCCAGTTCTTTTTTTATAGATAACAATTCTTCTCTAATCTCTTTCAACCGATTAATGATTTCGAAATTACGGATCGTAGCCTCTTTATTATCTTTCAACTTCTGACGGGCACCGGGAAGGGTCATCCCTTTTTCTTTTACCAAATGATAAATCAAAGCAATGGTATCCACATCCTCCTTACGGTATTGCCGCACACCACGCCCATTGGTTTTAGGAGCAATCTGTGGAAACTCTTTCTCCCAAAAACGAAGCAAAGACTGATTGACATCAAACATCTCTGCTACTTCAGCTATCGAATAATATAGCTTATAATTTTTCTCTGTATGGATTGGCATCTTTAATCGAATACTTTACCGTGGTTAGCAGCTAATTGAACCATCTTATCATAATCTTCCGCACTCAAATCCATAAAGTAATAGTTCACGGGATTCATTACCTGCCCCTTGAAATGCACTTCATAATGCAAATGTGGTCCCGTACTCTTACCCGTACTACCCACTCCGGCAATCACTTCACCGCGCACAACCTTCTTTCCGAGCTTCGTACGATATTCCTTGAGGTGTGCATAACGCGTCCGGTATCCAAAACCATGATCTATCTCGACCGTATTCCCGTACCCTGTCTCCCATCCTACTTTTACAACCACTCCATCTCCGGTGGCATACACATCCGTGCCCGGATTGGCAGAAAAGTCCATGCCGGCATGAAATTTAGTAGTTCCGTAAATAGGGTCGATACGCGTTCCGTATCCCGAAGCTGTTTTCTTCAAATCCTTATTCGAAATCGGCTGAATGGCCGGAATACACCTAAGCATTTCATCCTGATTCTTACACATGGCAACAACATCATCAAACGATTTAGACTGAATATACAACTGCTTCGTGAGCAAGTCCAACTTCTGAGTCGTATTGATAACAAGTTTTGAATTTGCCAGATCGATCAGGTCTTCATAACGGTTCGTTCCACCATATCCGGCTCTCCGGATGGCAGGTGACACCGGATCAGCCTGCAAAATAACACGATAAAGATTATCATCACGCTGTTGCACATCCTGCAACACCCCCAAAGCATCATCCAACCGACGAGAAAGCACGTTGTATTGTGCCAGCAAACGGCTATTTTCCGTCCTCAGTTCTTTCTCGGACGGAGAGCCGAAGATGAATAACAATACAATAAAACTCCCTGCCCCCAGTCCCATACCGATAAAAAGACGGCGAAGAATACTCAACGCCCTCTGCCGGACAGTAGGATAAATTCGGTCATAAGTCTGTGTTCGCGGATTATAGATGTAATAAACTTTACGCATCTTAGGAAATATTTCGATGGTTGATGGGGCAAAAATAATAAAAACAAGCTATCTTTGCACTGTTTTTTTGAGAATATTAACCTCAACAATAGATATATAAAAAGTATGTTGACTGCAAAAGAGACAAGAGATTCGTTTAAGAATTTCTTTGAGTCGAAAGGACATCAGATTGTTCCATCGGCTCCGATGGTGATAAAAGACGATCCTACCCTGATGTTTACAAACGCAGGGATGAATCAGTTTAAAGATATTATTTTGGGTAATCACCCGGCGAAATACCACAGAGTGGCGGATTCACAGAAATGCCTTCGCGTAAGCGGAAAACATAATGACCTTGAAGAAGTAGGACATGACACGTACCACCATACCATGTTCGAAATGTTGGGCAACTGGTCTTTCGGTGATTACTTCAAGAAAGAGGCTATCAGTTGGGCATGGGAATATCTGGTAGACGTACTGAAGCTAAACCCGGAACACTTGTATGCCACCGTATTCGAAGGCAGCCCCGAAGAAGGATTGGAGCGCGACAATGAGGCAGCTTCTTATTGGGAACAATTCCTGCCGAAAGATCACATCATCAATGGAAACAAGCATGATAACTTCTGGGAAATGGGTGATACCGGTCCTTGCGGTCCTTGCTCGGAAATCCATATCGACCTGCGTCCGGCAGAAGAACGTGCAAAAGTTTCCGGTCGCGATCTCGTAAACCACGATCATCCGCAAGTAATCGAAATATGGAATCTCGTATTCATGCAATACAACCGCAAAGCGGATGGCAGTCTCGAATCGCTTCCTGCAAAAGTAATCGATACAGGTATGGGTTTCGAACGTCTGTGTATGGCATTGCAAGGAAAAACCTCCAATTACGATACGGATGTATTCCAGCCGATGATCAAGGCCATTGCCAAAATGGCGGGAGTTGAATACGGTAAAGACAAACAGCAGGATATTGCCATGCGCGTAATCGCCGACCACATTCGTACGATTGCTTTCTCCATCACAGACGGACAATTGCCATCGAATGCCAAAGCCGGATACGTTATCCGTCGCATCCTGCGTCGTGCCGTACGTTACGGTTATACCTTCCTGGGACAGAAACAGGCATTTATGTATAAGCTTCTTCCGGTACTGATTGATAATATGGGAGATGCTTATCCGGAATTGATTGCCCAGAAAGGATTAATCGAAAAGGTAATTAAAGAAGAAGAAGAAGCTTTTCTCCGTACATTGGAAACAGGAATTCGTCTGCTCGACAAGACAATGGCCGATACCAAAGCTGCCGGAAAGACAGAAATCAGTGGAAAAGACGCCTTCACTTTATATGATACTTTCGGTTTCCCGCTTGACCTTACGGAATTGATTCTTCGCGAAAACGGCATGACCGTAAACATCGGAGAGTTTGACGCAGAAATGCAACAACAAAAACAACGTGCACGCAACGCTGCTGCAATAGAAACAGGAGACTGGATCATACTAAAAGAAGGAACCAGTGAATTTGTCGGTTATGACTATACAGAATACGAAGTATCTATTTTGCGTTACCGTCAGATAAAACAAAAAAATCAGACATTGTATCAAATCGTACTCGATCATACTCCTTTCTACGCCGAAAGCGGCGGCCAGGTAGGTGATACCGGTGTATTGGTCAGCGAATTCGAGACCATCGACGTAATTGATACCAAGAAAGAAAATAATCTGCCGATTCACATTACCAAGAAATTACCGGAACATCTGGATGCTCCGATGATGGCTTGTGTAGATACAGACAAACGTGCAGCCTGTGCGGCCAACCACTCTGCCACCCACTTACTGGACGAGGCCCTGCGTGAGGTTCTGGGCGAACATGTAGAACAAAAAGGATCGCTGGTAACCCCGGATTCCCTGCGCTTTGACTTCTCCCACTTCCAGAAAGTGACAGACGAAGAAATCCGTAAAGTAGAGCATATGGTAAATGCCAAAATCCGCGCCAATATTCCCTTGAAAGAGTATCGCAATATTCCTATTGAAGAAGCTAAAGAGCTGGGTGCAATAGCCCTCTTCGGTGAAAAATACGGCGACCACGTGCGCGTCATACAATTTGGTTCATCCGTGGAATTCTGTGGAGGTACCCATGTAGCTGCCACCGGAAGCATCGGCATGATAAAAATCATGTCTGAAAGTTCGGTTGCTGCCGGTGTACGCCGTATCGAAGCATTTACAGGGGTAAAAGTGGAAGAGATGTTGGACACTATCCAAGATACTCTGAGCGATCTCAAGGCACTTTTCAACAATGCACCCGATTTAGGCATTGCCATCCGTAAGTACATTGACGAAAACGCCGGACTGAAGAAACAGCTCGAAGACTTTATGAAAGAGAAAGAGGTAGCTCTCAAAGAACGCCTATTGAAAAATGTACAGGAAATCCACGGCATTAAAGTGGTTAAGTTCTGCGCTCCAATGCCAGCCGAAACCATAAAGAATATCGCTTTCCAACTGCGCGGGGAAATCACAGAAAACTTCTTCTTCGTTGCAGGAACCATCGACCACGCAAAACCGATGCTGACAGTTATGATCAGTGACAATCTGGTTGCAGGTGGATTAAAAGCCGGTGATCTGGTAAGAGAAGCTGCCAAACTGATTCAAGGCGGTGGCGGTGGCCAACCTCATTTCGCAACAGCCGGAGGAAAGAATCCGGACGGGTTAAATGCCGCCATAGAAAAAGTATTGGAACTGGCCGGTATCTAAAATCAGATTTTTTCTTATAAAAGCAAAGGATTGATTCTCGTAAAAGGAGATTCAATCCTTTTTTTCTTTATAACCCGGCGAAAACAGACCTAAACGTAGAGAAATTGACATAAAGTTCAGCTTTTATATTACTTATTTACCTTATATTTTTTACATTTGCGGCTTGAAACTATGTTATCGCTAAACTCTAACCCCGAACATATGAAGACATTCACCTACGCACTTTTATTTTTTTTACTACTATTCACTGCCTGCACCGCTCCTCACGAAAAAGTATCTGTAGACTACACAACGTACGTAAACCCTTTCATAGGAACCGATTTTACAGGTAATACCTATCCCGGAGCACAAGCGCCATTCGGCATGGTCCAGCTTAGTCCGGACAATGGTCTCCCCGGCTGGGATCGAATATCAGGATACTTTTACCCGGACAGTACCATTGCCGGATTCAGCCATACCCATCTGTCGGGAACAGGTGCCGGCGACCTGTATGATATTTCTTTCATGCCCGTAACCCTGCCTTATAAAGAGGCGGAAGCACCGTTAGGCATCCATTCCCGTTTCTCCCATGACGACGAATCGGCAACAGCCGGTTACTACCAGGTACTGCTAAAAGACTATAATATAAATGTAGAACTTACTGCTACCGAACGCTGCGGTATTCAGCGTTACACTTTTCCGGAAGCACAGGCAGCCATCTTCCTGAATCTAAAAAAGGCGATGAACTGGGATTTCACCAACGACTCCCGCATCGAGATTGTAGATTCTGTCACCATACAAGGTTACCGATTCTCCGACGGATGGGCACGTGACCAGCATATTTATTTCCGGACCCGTTTCTCAAAACCTTTTACCTCTGTACAAATAGATACGACTGCCATCATCAAAGATGGCAAACACATAGGAACCGCCGCCATAGCCCGCTTTGATTTCAACACAAAGAAAGGTGAACAAATTATTGTCAGCACTGCCATTTCCGGAGTCAGCATGCAAGGAGCCGAAAGAAATTTATCGGCCGAAGTACCCGACAATGACTTTGATAAATATCGTAATGCGATTCGCGACAACTGGAACCGGCAACTTTCCAAAATAAAAGTGGAAAGCAGCAACAACGATGATAAAGTAAACTTTTATACAGCACTCTATCACAGCATGATTGCGCCGACCATTTATAGCGATGTGGACGGTGCATATTACGGCCCTGACAAACAAATCCACCAGACAAACGGCTGGGTAAACTACAGTACCTTCTCACTATGGGATACTTTCCGTGCCGCCCATCCCCTTTTCACCTATACCGAACCGGAACGTGCCAACGATATGGTGAAATCCTTCCTTGCCTTTTATGAACAAAACGGCCGCCTTCCGGTGTGGAACTTCTACGGCAGTGAAACCGATATGATGATCGGTTACCATGCCGTTCCTGTAATCGTAGATGCCTACTTGAAAGGCATAGGCAATTTTGATCCGGAAAAAGCGCTTGAAGCCTGTGTCGCAACAGCTAATATAGATGATTATCGCGGCATCGGAATCTATAAAAAATCAGGATATGTACCTTACAATATCACAGATAGCTACAATGCCGAAAACTGGTCGCTGTCTAAAACACTGGAATACGCATATGACGATTATTGCATTGCCAAGATGGCTGAAAAGATGGGTAGGAAAGAGGTCGCCGAAGAATTTCACAAACGTTCTCAAAACTATAAAAACCTATACAATCCCGCTACTTCTTTCATGCAGCCACGAGATGACAAAGGGAACTTTATAAAAGATTTCCATCCGGATGAATATACCCCGCATATCTGTGAAAGCAACGGCTGGCAATATTTCTGGTCCGTGCAGCAAGACATCAACGGGCTCATGGCACTGACCGGCGGTAAAGAACGTTTCGCGGAGAAACTGGACAGCATGTTCACTTATCACCCTTCTGCGGATGACAAACTTCCTATATTCAGCACCGGTATGATCGGTCAATACGCCCACGGAAATGAGCCCAGCCATCATGTAATCTACCTGTACAACACCGTAAACCAACCTTGGAAGACCCAGCAATATGCAGCCAAAGTCATGCATGAACTTTATCTAAATACTCCCGCCGGACTTTGTGGCAACGAAGATTGCGGTCAGATGTCCGCCTGGTATGTATTCAGCGCAATGGGATTTTATCCGGTAGATCCGGTCAGTGGAAAATATGAGATAGGTACCCCCCTGTTTCCTGAAATGAAAATGCAGTTATCGAATGGTAATGCATTTACTGTACTCGCTCCGGCCGTCAGCAGAGAGAATATTTACATTCAATCCGTAAAACTCGACGGTAAGCCTTATGACAAGAGCTACATCACCCATGAACAAATAATGGGAGGTGCCACTCTTGAATTTGAAATGGGCAACACCCCCGGCCCGGTATGGTATAAGTAACCTAAAAAAACCGTGAATGAAGGAAGATTTTAATATCACCTACAAAGCTCTCTTTCGAAAGTACTATCCGAATCTGATCTTCTACGCCACCCGTCTGGTAGGTGAAGAAGAAGCAGAGGACGTGGTACAGGACGTATTTGTGGAGCTTTGGAAACGTAAAGATTCCATGGAAATCGGAGACCAGATCCAGGCTTTCCTTTACCGGGCTGTGTATACACGTTCGCTCAACGTGTTGAAACACCGCAATATCGAAAGCGGCTACATGGCCATCGTAGAAGAAATCAACCAGAAACGTGTGGAATTCTATCAACCGGACAACAACGAAGTAATCCGGCGGATAGAAGACCGTGAATTAAAAAAAGAAATATATGATGCCATAAATGAGTTGCCTGACAAATGTAAGGAGGTGTTCAAATTAAGCTATCTGCACGATATGAAAAACCGGGAAATAGCAGATACAATGGGAGTTTCACTGCGCACAGTAGAAGCACATATGTACAAGGCACTGAAATACTTACGGAGCAGACTCGATCACTTAATTATCTTACTCATATTATTTTTTCTGAGATAAGTAAGTGTTTTTATTGATTGAGTTGTTTATTTATATAATATATAGAAGAAATGAATAATCTCAGCGAAGAAATAATAGCAAAGTTCCTCATGGGGAAGTGCACAGAGGAAGAACTCGTCCAGGTAAATCTCTGGATAAAAGAATCAGATGAAAATGCCCGAAAGCTATTCCGGATGGAAGAAATATACCATCTCGGAAAAGAAAAACATACAGTATCTCCCAAAAGAATGGACCAGGCGGAAAGGAGTTTGTACAAACGTCTGGCCATAGAAGAAGCAAAGCAGAACAGGACATTGGCGATCCACCGCTGGATGAAATACGCAGCCATCATCACTGTCATTTTATTGACAGGTACCGGCATCACCTATTGGATAGGACAAAATGCCCTGATAAACAACAAGATGATCGCTGTTGCCTCAGAAGGCAATGTAGAAGAGATCGTATTGCCGGACGGCACTAAAGTATGGTTAAACCAGTCGGCTGTCCTCAAATACCCACGCGAATTCTCCGACAAAGAGAGAAACGTTTATCTGGAAGGTGAAGCCTATTTCGAAGTAACCAAAAATAAAGCAAAACCCTTTATCGTGCAGAGCGAAGCCATGCAGGTAAGGGTACTTGGAACCACCTTCAACTTCAAGAGCAGCAAAGCCTGCAAATCGGCAGAGGCCACTCTGATAGAAGGAGAGATTGAAGTCAAAGGCAATAATGAAGAAGGGATGATCATCCTTGCCCCGGGACAAAAAGCAGAGCTTAACAAAGAGAGCAAACGGCTGACCGTAAAGCAAGTGGACGCCCGAATGGATGCGGTGTGGCACAATAATCTGATACCTTTCGAGAAAGCGGATATCTATAGCATAGCAAAAACATTGGAACGCTTCTACAATGTAAAAATCATCTTATCTCCTGATATCACAATCAACAATACATATTCGGGAGTATTAAAAAGAAAAGACAGCATCAATTCTGTATTAAAATCTTTAAAGAATTCAATTCCCATCGATTATAAGATCGTAGGAAACAGTATATTTATATCCGACCAAACTAAGAAATAATTTCATCGGTTTACTTTCTCTCCGGTAAACACTCAACTCATATATTATGAAAAAACTTCTTTTAATGATCTGTGCGCTGAGTAGCGCACTTCTTATCCAAGCAAAAGACTGGACTCAATATGTCAATCCCCTGATGGGAACCCAGTCTTCCTACGAACTCTCCACCGGAAATACATATCCTGCTATTTCCCGCCCTTGGGGAATGAACTTCTGGACACCTCAAACCGGAAAAATGGGGGATGGCTGGCAGTATGTTTACACTGCAAACAAAATTCGCGGTTTCAAACAGACCCATCAGCCCAGCCCATGGATCAATGATTACGGGCAGTTTTCTATTATGCCTGTTGTTGGGAAGCCGGAATTCGACGAAGAAAAACGAGCCAGCTGGTTCGCCCACAAAGGAGAAGTAGCCCGCCCTCATTATTATAAAGTATACCTTGCCGAACACGATGTAGTAACCGAAATGACCCCAACCGAACGTGCTGTTCTTTTCCGCTTTACCTTTCCGGAAAATGATCATTCGTACATCGTTGTAGATGCCTTTGACAAAGGGTCATACATCCGTATTTTACCGGAACAGAACAAAATCATCGGTTACACTACACGTAATAGCGGAGGAGTACCGGAGAATTTTAAAAACTACTTCGTTATCGAATTCGATAAACCGTTTACCTATAAAGCTACTTTTGCGGACAAGGCTCTGAAAGAAAATACGCTTGAACAAACAGCCGACCACACCGGTGCCGTTATCGGTTTCAAAACCCGTAAAGGAGAAATAGTGCATGCCCGTATCGCCTCTTCGTTCATCAGCCCCGACCAGGCCGTACAGAATCTGAAAGAACTCGGAAACGATGATTTCGACACCTTAGTCCAGAAAGGAAAAGATTCCTGGAACAACGTTTTAGGTAAAATAGAAGTAGAAGGCGGTAATCTCGATCAATATCGCACATTCTATTCGTGCCTCTATCGCTCTCTTCTTTTTCCACGCAAATTCTACGAACTGGATATAAACGGAAATCCTGTTCATTACAGCCCATACAACGGACAAGTGCTTCCCGGATACATGTACACCGACACCGGTTTCTGGGACACCTTCCGTTGCCTGTTTCCTTTTCTCAACTTAATGTATCCGTCGGTGAACCAAGAGATGCAGGAAGGACTTATCAATACCTATAAGGAAAGCGGATTCTTCCCCGAATGGGCAAGCCCCGGACACAGAGGTTGCATGATTGGTAACAACTCGGCATCCGTACTGGTAGATGCCTACTTGAAAGGAGTGAAAGTGGACGATGTAAAAACACTGTACGAAGGGCTTATTCACGGAACAGAGAATGTACATCCGGAAGTTTCTTCTACCGGACGTCTCGGATATGAATATTACAATAAATTGGGTTACGTGCCCTATGATGTAAAAATCAACGAAAATGCTGCCCGCACATTAGAATACGCATACAACGACTGGTGTATCTACCAGCTTGCCAAAGCATTGAACCGCCCGAAAAAAGAGCAGAAGCTCTTTGCACAACGTGCCATGAATTATCGTAATATATTCGACAAGGAATCGAAATTGATGCGCGGACGCAATGAAGACGGACAATTTCAATCTCCATTTTCCCCTTTAAAATGGGGAGATGCTTTCACAGAAGGCAATAGCTGGCACTATTCCTGGTCTGTATTCCATGATCCCCAGGGACTGATTGACCTTATGGGAGGTAAAGCTCCCTTCGTTCAGATGCTCGACTCCGTATTTGCCGTTCCACCTTTATTCGACGACAGCTATTACGGACAAGTAATTCATGAGATCCGCGAAATGACCGTAATGAATATGGGAAATTATGCACACGGCAATCAGCCCATTCAGCACATGATCTATCTATATAATTATGTCGGACAACCCTGGAAAGCCCAATATTGGTTACGCCAAGTGATGGATCGCATGTATACTCCCGGTCCCGACGGTTATTGCGGTGATGAAGATAACGGTCAAACTTCTGCCTGGTATGTATTCTCTGCATTGGGATTCTACCCGGTATGTCCGGGAACCGATGAATATGTACTTGGAGCCCCTCTGTTCAAGAAAGCGACCCTACATCTGGAGAATGGTAATAATTTGGTAATAGATGCTCCTGACAATGACGAGAATACCATGTATATAAAATCGCTCCAGTTCAACGGAGATAATTATACCAAGAACTATCTGAAACACGGGGATCTGCTCAAAGGCGGAACCATAAAATGCCATATGAGCCGGACTCCTAATTTACAGAGAGGTATTCAGCCTTCTGATTTCCCCTATTCCTTTTCAACAGAAGAAAAGAAAAAATAATCGAATTTATTCCTTTTTTACTGATTGCATCCAGACCCCAACAGTAAATCCGTTTACTCACTCCCTTCACTTTTTCCAATGCCCGACGAAGGCATGGGATTGTGAAGGGAGTTGTTTATTATCTCCCCTCCCCCCTTTCAGACAGGAACATTGCATTTATAAACGAGGATATATATTTTTGCAACATCTCTAAAATGACAACCTATATAGGACTAACAACGGGAAAGCAAACTCATTGAGGTCTAAAAAATATGGCGTAAACTAACTTAGTATAACAAGAGAAGTTGTCAACTAAATCCCAGTACAGTATAATAATTCGTTTCAACTTATTGGAAAGAAAAGTTTCTTCTACATGGAACTCCTTGTTTCATTAGATTGGAACTCTTTGTTTCATCAGCTTGCAACTCTTTGTTTCATCCGTATGAAACTTTTTGTTTCTCGGTGTGGAACGAATGGTTTCTCCAGAGGAAACAAAGTTAATATAATGTTTCACCTCATAATCATCTATATAAAAACGCTTTTAAGGCAACAGAAAACTGTATTAACACACTCCTTGCACATATAAACAAAATTATTTTAAAAAAACTTCGTTTAGCAGTAAGTGTATTTTCAATTATTATTGTTTTATTATCAAAAGGGGAACGGAAATCTCCTCATACGAATATATTACTAATGTATAACCACTAAATTTTGTTTATGGAAAGCAATCATTCTTTTCGAAGTACTAAATTACTTCGGGCTTTACTGATTCTTTTGCTTATGGCAATCCCAGTACAATGGGCATTCGCTCAATTGACGTTGAACACCTCTCGTACCACATTAGGAGCTATTATTAAGCAAATTCAGTCTCAATCCGAATATCAATTCTTTTATGACGATCAATTGTCTACGACTCCCGTTGAAGCCATAAAAGTAGAAAATGCATCAGTAGAAGATGTATTAAACCAAATCCTTAAAAATAAAAACATTTCATTTAAGGTAGAAGATAACATTATCTATCTGAAACCTCAAACACCTGCCCAAGATCAACAACCAAAGGTAGGACAACCACGTAAAATAAGCGGAACTATTGTCGATGAAAACGGTGAACCGTTGATTGGTGTAAATGTACTTGTAAAAGGAACGACCAATGGAGTAATCAGCGATTTCGACGGTAATTACACCTTAATGGTCGATGAAGAAAACCCTGTCCTCCAGTTTTCATACATAGGCTATACCCCGCAAGAAATAACCGTAAAAGAACAGGCTGTTATCAACCTGAAAATGACATCCGATACGCAAGTAATTGATGAAGTCGTAGTAACAGCATTGGGGATCAAACGTGAAAAAAAGATGCTCGGATATTCCGTTCAAGAAATAAAGAGCGACGCATTGAACACGACCGGAGATCCTTCCGTAACCAGTGCATTGCAAGGAAAAGTTGCCGGATTACAAATGAATACCTCCAGTACCGGTTTAGGTGGTTCTACTAAAATAACAATCCGTGGTAACTCTTCTTTAACAGACAACAACCAACCATTATGGATTGTAGACGGTGTACCTTTCACTGATAACCAAACGTCCGAAGCCTCCGCCTATGGAGGATACGATCGTGGAGGTACGTCTTTCGACATCAACCCCGAAGACATTGAATCAATCTCCGTATTGAAAGGGCCGAATGCTGCCGCCCTATATGGATCACGTGCCGGTAATGGTGTAATTCTTGTTACAACCAAAAAAGGTAGTAAAAAAGACGGTTTCGGTGTAACCTACAATGGAAATTTCACTTGGAGCCAAATAACCGGAACATTGAAAATGCAGGATAGATACGGACAAGGTAGTAGAGGTGAATTAGTATATAAGCCCCAAGAAGGAAGCCAAGCAGTGGCAAGACCAACTGTACCCAACGACAATGCACATAGAGATGAATGGAATGCATATAACGAATATATAGCTAATAGAACTTTAAGTGGCGAACTTGCTTACGGCCCCGAACTTGACGGTCACATGGAGCGCACATGGAATGGTGAAGTAATACCTTATTCATATTATGGCAACAAATTGAAAGATTATTTCAATACAGGATTCTCACAATTTCATAGTGTAGCAGTGGGTAGTTCTACCGATAAATCACATTTCAGAGCATCTTTGGGGTTTAACGGCAATGATGGACTATTCAAAGATGAAACGCTTGACAAATTAACTGTTGACATTAATGCAGGAGCAACCTTAAATAAATATTTCTCTCTTGACGGAAAAATTTCACTATCAAGAACAAAAGCAGAAAACCGGCCACTCACCGGATTAAATGGTGAAGTAGCACAACTTCTACTTATACCGGGCAATATTCGCTTGGAAGATTTAGCCAATTACAGTACACCGGAACGTGCACACGTCAATTGGTTCGGTCCTAATCAGCAGTACTCCAATCCCTATTATGTACGCCATCGCTACCAAAACAGTGATGAACGCTGGCGCGCTTTCGGTTATTATGCCGCTCGTGTGAATTTTACCGATTGGTTGAAATTCTCCGCTAAGTACGCTTTTGACGGCTATCGTACTCGTATACAAACTTCCGATTTAAGTTTAGCCGATCAGGCAATAGCCGACAAAGGAGGTAGCTGGGAACAAAAAATAACAACTGACGAGATGAACCGTACAGAAGAATTTCATTTTGAACACAACATCGAATTTATGCTGATGGGAGATAATAGACTTAACGATGACTTTCGTTTTGTATATTCATTAGGCTCCAACATTATGTATCAGAATTATGAGTTACTATCAGTAAGTGTAAACAATTTGCTTGAGAAAAACAATTGGATATTAAATACGGGCGAACGTCTGAATAACGCTTCCAACGATGGCCATAAGCGCGCCATGTACTCCGCTTTCGGTTCTTTCCAGTTGGCGTTTCGTGAATACTTATCACTCGATTTGACAGCCCGTAATGACTGGTCATCAACATTGCCTTCACGAAATTGTTCTTTCTTTTATCCTTCAGCAAGTCTTAGTTTTGTAGTTACGGATTTTTTTAAATCTATCGAAAAGCCATTACCTCAATGGATGACTTTTGCTAAACTCCGCACATCTTTTGCACAAGTCGGCAAAGACCCTGATCCATATAACCTATATAATACTCGATTATACAATTATATTAATGGAATACGTGTACCGGTATCTAACACAATAAAGATGAATGATAATCTAAAACCGGAAACAAAAACTTCATACGAGGTAGGTTTAGATATGAAATTCTTGAATAATCGTCTGGGATTTGATTTCACTTACTATTATACAGGAACCAAGAACCAGTCTATGTTAGTCGCCGCCTCTTCACCTTGGAGTAAACAGTGGGTCAATGCCGGAAAAATTACCAACAAAGGTTTCGAATTGATGCTTTATGGAACACCGGTACAAACAAAAGACTTTACATTCGATCTGTCTCTCAATTTAGCCAAGAACATATCCCGCGTTGACGAATTAGCCGATGGCGTTAACTACATTTATTTTGATGGTGATAGCAATATGCCGGTTAAAGTAGGTGCAGTTGTAGGAGGCAGATTAGGCGACATATATGCTAATAATATAATGAAACGCGACTCCAAAGGGAATCTCGTAGTCGACAATTCAGGTTTACCAATGCCCGAAACAGGTAATGGTAATCTGGAACAGTACTTACTCGATCATCCTATCGGTAATATCGAACCAGACTTATTGATGTCGGTAACTCCTTCATTCACATATAAAGGATTTTCTTTAGCAGCCATGTTCGACATGAAATTCGGCGGTGATTTGGTAAGCGTATCCGAAGGAATGGCAACAGCCGTAGGAACTTCGGCACGTACAGAGTATCGCGGGGAATATACAGAAATAAATGGAGTTAAGGACTATTACATTGTAGTACCCGGGGTGAAGCAAGACGGAAGTGCCAACGACATTCCCGTCAGTGCGCAGACATATTACTCGACAATAGGTCTTTATAAATCACAAAAGGGTTATGCTGAAGAGTTCATATATGACGCTTCCTATATCAAATTGAAAGAACTTTCTATCGGCTATTCTTTCCCAAAAAGAATGTTGAAACGTACTCCATTCTCTACGCTCAAACTGTCATTTGTGGGTCGCAATTTATGCTATCTTTTAAAGCATACTCCGGGAAACCCCGACGGCGGTTATGACACCTCGATGTTTTCACAAGCCCTTGACTTTGCAGCCGTACCATATACCCGTACCCTCGGATTTTCAATTAATATCGGATTCTAATAAACCATAAGACACAATGAAAATAATTATTAAACCTAAGAAACTAATAAGTGCGATACTGCTACCAGTATCGTTGCTGACTATACATTCGTGTTATGACTTTGATGCCTTACGCGAAGACCCTTATGCACTGATTGATCATTCAAATTCAACTGGTACCGATACTGAAACTGAAGATGATACAAAGTATGCAGATATTAATCTGTCTTTTAAAGTTTCAAAAGAAGATTCTGTAGCTTACCGTACCGATCTGGCCGGAGCAGCAAGTACATTCCGCAGTTTTCTTTACGATGGATACTATAACGATTATCAGATTACAACAAATTTGAGCCATGACATATACGCCGGATATGTTGCAAACAATCAGCCCAAACATGCCAAGAAATCACCGGATTACGGATATGCCGATGGTTGGTCTGCAACCCGTTGGCGTCACTTTTATGATGACCGCAGTTCTGAATATCGTACATTGTTACGTGCATTTAAATTCAATAATAATCCGGACCAATATAGGAACTATTTCTATATCACACGTATATACTATACGTTTCTTGCGCTTGCCAATACCGACACTTACGGTGCAATGCCATTAAAAGAATATGTATCAGCACGTGTTCCTGAGACCAATAATGTTGCTTATGACACACAAGCAGATGTGTACGACATAATGTTCCGCATGCTTGAGCAAGCCGTTGACAGTATTCGTCCGGAGGAAACCGAACAATGGTCACCTACCACCGATGACATATGCTATTTTGGCGACGTCAACAAATGGTTACGTTTTGCCAACACGTTACGTCTACGAATGGCATTACGCATTTCCAACGTCGATCCTGAACGTGCAAAGCAGGAAGGTGAAGCTGCATTAAACAACCCATATGGATTAATGACAAGTAACGATGACAACATGCAGACGGTTCCGCGCTATGCACCTACGGCTATGGGGGGTATCGATGCCGGTGGTGATGAAAATGCACTTGCTATGTGTAGTGTGGCCTATGGTGGAGAGAGTGTGATGTCATGGGATTTGGAACAGTTTTATCGTAATCTTAGCTCATCAGGCATGGAATATCAAATAAAAACCGGACGTAATGGTTCTATTACAAAAATCATCGATCCACGTTGTCTCGTATGCTGGTATCGGGCCAATATGACAAGTTCTACAATAGCTGTCGGAGAAGAAAGTCTCCGTGAAGATTTTGTTGGTTGCAAACGCGGTGCACAAGAACCCGATATCTCTATGTCGGTACTTAATTACAGCATAACCCGTACACAGCCCAAAAGTATTGATGGTAAAGGGCTGAATCCGTTATTCTGGTTTAACTATGCCCGCCCTACGGTATGGCTCGGCTATTCAGAATCTCTGTTCCTAAAAGCCGAGGCTGCATTACGTGGTTGGAGAGGCGCTGATTTAACAATGAGTACAGAAGATTATTTTCTTGCCGGCATCCGTGCTTCTATGGACTACTATCAAATAGCCTCTTCTACTACTGAAAGTTACATCAATGGCTTGGCTATTTATGAAGAAGGTAATCCATTCTCAGGCAGTGATAAGGAAGCGGCGCTCGAAGCTATCATCACTCAGAAGTGGATGGCTGTCTTCCCAAATGGCAGCGAAGGATGGGCAGAGTTCCGCCGGACAGATTACCCTGCACTTGCCAATCAACTTGCCAATGAATCGGGAGGTGATGTCCCTGCAGGAAAGAATATCAAACGTCTGCTTTACCCCAATAGTGAAAACAACAACCGGTATTTTGCCGAACACAGTGAACTGCAAAAAGCTAATACACAAGGAACTCGTCTTTGGTGGGATGTTGCAGACACAAACGATAATGAAGGCAAACGTTTGAAACCGAATAACTTCCGCAATAATACATTCAAGAGATCAATAAAATAAT
>OHNQ01000329.1_pt1 | contig 29632 bp, 25 predicted proteins | sample 1569621 | NCBI WGS metagenome assembly OHNQ01 (sample SAMEA3879516, study PRJEB24766) | human gut metagenome | biome: human-associated habitat; feature: feces | place: USA | collected 1985/1987
GGAAAACCGCCCGGCGGCGGGCTGACGTATGCAGAAAGAATAGCATAAACCAAGGAAAAACGCAAGTTGATTCGATTTTCCGACTGTGATAAAATAAAAAGAGATATTTCGTGCCGAAGGCCAGGGACAGCGCCGGACGGCAGAAATCAACCATGGACCGTTGAAGGGAGCAGACCGATGAAAAAAGCCGTATGGGGCGCTTTCCTGCTGATGACGACGCTCGCGGCCGCAGGGCTTTGCGAGACGGATTATACGCTGAGCAATCCGCACATCCGATACGAAAAAATCGAGGGGGCGCGGCAGGAAGAGACCGCGCAGGCGGACGGCGCGGGCATTTCGCTTTCGGACATGGCCGCGGCGGAGGACGCACAATCGGCCGCGCAGAGTGCGGACACGTGGCCGAAGACATTCACCGTCACGCTGGGCGGCGATACGACGCTCGGCTCGACGGACGATTTGCGCAAGCGGGCGGACTGCTTTGAAAACGTCGCGGCGGACAAGGGCTACAGCTGGTTTTTCTCCGGCTTGCAAACCCTGTTCGCGACGGATGATTTGACGCTCGTGAACTTTGAGGGCACGCTGACGGAGGAGACGAGCAAGAAGGAGAAGCTCTACAACTTTAAGGGCCCGGCGGAATACACCGACATCCTGACGCTGGGCAGCGTGGAGGCGGTGAAGTCCTCGCTGGAGAAGCTGAGCAACGAGGAGGTCCGCGTCCGCGTGATCCACGGCGGCGTGGGCGCCATCAACGAGAGCGACGTCATGCTGGCGTCCACCTCTCAGGCCATCATCGTAGGCTTCAACGTCCGGCCGGACGCCGCCGCCCGCGACAGTGCCGCCCGGGCCAACGTGGATATGCGGATGTACCGCGTGATCTACGATGCCATCAACGAGATCGAAGCCGCCATGAAGGGTATGCTGGCCCCCAAGTTCCGGGAGGTGCTGCTGGGCCACGCCGAGGTGCGCCAGACGTACAAGGTGTCCGGCGTGGGCACCGTTGCCGGCTGCTACGTGCAGGACGGCAAGCTGCAGCGCAAGGACTGCCAGGTACGGCTGGTCCGCGACGGCATCGTCATCCACGAGGGCGTGCTGGCCTCCCTGCAGCGGTTCAAGGACTCCGTCAAGGAGGTGCAGGCCGGCTACGAGTGCGGTCTGAGCATCGAGAAATTCAACGACATCAAGGAAGGCGACATCGTGGAGGCCTTCACCATGGAGCAGATCGAGGTATAACAAACAGCCGATGGGTGGGCGAGCGCCCACCCATCTTTTTCTTGAAAGGAGGAGCGCCCTATGGCCGGAAATCGCATCGGACGCATCAATGAGGAGATACGCAAGGAGCTGAGCACCCTGCTCCGCACCGTAAAGGACCCGCGGGTATCCGAGGGGATGCTGACCATCACGCGGGTGGACACCACCAGCGACCTGCGGTACGCGCGGGTGTATATCAGCGCGCTGAACTGCGCGGATGAAAAGGGCCTGATGAAGGGGCTGAAGTCTGCGGCCGGATATCTGCGGCACGAGCTGGGCCAGGCCATCGACCTGCGCTACACGCCGGAGCTGCAGTTTTTCATGGACGACTCCATCGCCCACGGCGCGCACATTCTGGATCTGCTGAACCACGTGAAGCCCGCCAACCCCGCCAACGCGGACATCGTGCTGCCGGAGGACCGGGAATGAGCGCGCGGCTGACGGTACAGGAGACGGCGGACTTTCTGCGGACGCTGGACGGCGTGCTGATCCTGACCCACGTGCGCCCGGATGGGGACACGGTGGGCTGCGCCGCCGCACTGTGCCGCGCCCTGCGGGCGCTGGGCCGGACGGCGTATCTGCTGGAAAACCCGGAGATCACGGAGACGTACACGCCCTACGCCGAGGGGCTGTGGGCGCCGGAGGGCTTTGTGCCCGGGGCGGTGGTATCGGTGGACATCGCCGCGCCCAATCTGCTGCCGGAGAACGCGGTGCCGTATAAAAACGACATCTGCCTGGCCATCGACCACCACGGATCCCAGGAGTTCTTCGCAGAACGGACGTGCCTGGACGCGGAGGCCGCCGCCTGCGGCGAGATCGTGTATGAGATCGTGGGCAGGCTGACGGACATCACGCCGGAGATAGCCATGGCGCTGTATGTGGCGGTCTCCACAGACTGCGGGTGCTTCGTCTATGCCAACACCACGGCGCGGACGCACCGCATCGCCGCCGCGCTGATGGAGCGGGGCATCGACGTGGGGCCGGTGAACAAGGCACTGTTCCGCACGAAGTCGCCGGTGCGGCTGGCCATGGAGGCCCGGATGGTGGCGGACATGGAGCTGTACGACAACGGCCGGGTGGTGGTGATGTCCATCCCTCTGGCGCTGTGCCGGGAGCTGGGCGCTGCCGAGTCCGACGTGGAGGAGCTGAGCAGTCTGGCGGCGCTGGTGCAGGGCACCGACTGCGGCATCACGCTGCGGGAGCTGAAGCCGGGACGGGTGAAGCTGTCGCTGCGGACGGGACCGCGGGTGGACGCCAGCGCCGTGTGCCGCGTGCTGGGCGGCGGCGGCCACAAGGGCGCCGCCGGGGCCACGGTGGACGGCACCCTGGACGAGGCGAAGGCGGCCATTCTGGCGGCCTATACGGAGGTCATGGGATAATATGGCCGACGGGATCATCATTATCGACAAGCCCGCGGGATGGACCAGCATGGACGTGTGCGGCAAGCTGCGGGGCATACTGAAAACGAAAAAGGTGGGCCACGCCGGAACGCTGGACCCCATGGCCACCGGCGTGCTGCCGGTGTTCGTGGGAAACGCCACGCGGGCGGTGTCCTACGCCGAGGGCGGGGACAAGGAGTACGTCGCAGGGCTGCGGCTGGGGCTGACGACCAACACCCAGGATACCACCGGCGAGGTGGTGGCGGAGCGCCCTGTGTCCGTGACGCGGGCGCAGCTGGAGGACGTGCTGGCGCGGTTCACCGGGGAGATCGACCAGGTGCCGCCCATGTACTCGGCTATCAAGATCAACGGGCAGAAGCTGTATCAGCTGGCCCGGAAGGGGCAGGAGATCGAACGGCCCCCACGGCGGGTGACCATACACGAGCTGGCGCTGCTGGAGCCGGAGGACGGCGACTGGCGGCTGCGGATACGGTGCAGCAAGGGCACATATGTGCGGGCGCTGTGCCACGACATCGGGCAGGCGCTGGGCTGCGGCGGATGCATGAGCGCTCTGCGGCGGACCATGGCCGCCGGGTTTACACTGGCGGAGAGCCGCAGTATTGAGGACGTACAGGCGCAGGGCGAGGCCCTGCTCTCCCCTACCGACTCGCTGTTCCGGCAGTACCCGGCCTATCACATCGCCGGTGAACGGGACCACAGACGGTGCCTGTGCGGCAATCCGCTGGCGGCGGAGGGCTTGCAGCCGGGGCTGTACCGGGTGTACGGCCCGGATGGGGCGTTTCTGTGCCTGAGCCGCTGGGAAGCGGGTGTTCTGACATCAGAGAAAAACTTTTTCGGAGCGTGAACAACTTGGAAAAGACAGTTATCGCCCTGGGCTTCTTCGACGGCGTGCACCGGGGCCACGGCGCACTGCTGCGGAAGACGGCGGAGCGCGCCCGGGAGCTGGGAGCCGTCCCCGCGGCATTCACCTTTGACCGGCCGCCGAAGGAGGTGGTCACGGGGCAGCCCGTGTACCTGATCAACTCCAACCGGGACCGGCAGGGGCTGATGGAGCGTCTGTACGGCATCGAGCGGGTCATTTTCGCGCCCTTTGACCGGGAGATGATGACCATGCCGTGGGAGGCCTATCTGGAAATGCTGATCGGGACATACGGCGCGGTGCAGTTCGTGGCCGGGCACGACCACCGGTTCGGCCATAAAAACGCCGGGAACGTGCAGCTTTTGCGGCAGAAGTGCGCGGAGATGGGCATCGGGTGCGACATCATCCCGCCGGTACAGCGGGAGGGCATCACGGTCAGCTCCACGTACATCCGGACGCTGGTGGAGGCGGGCGACATGGAGCGCGCGGCGGACTTTCTGGGCCACCGGCACTGCCTGAGCCAGACGGTGCAGCACGGACAGCGGATCGGGCGGACCATCGGCATCCCCACGGTAAACCTGGCGGTACCGGAGCACGTGCTGGCCCCGGCGCACGGGGTATACGTGACGGAGGTATTTCTGCCGGACGGACGGCGGTGCGCCGGCGTGACCAACGTGGGCACGCGGCCCACGGTGTCCGACAGCGATCGGGTGTCCGTGGAGACGTACCTGCTGGGCTTCGAGGGCGACCTGTACGGGCAGGAGCTCCGGGTGGAGTTCTGCCGCCGGCTGCGGGGCGAGCAGAGGTTCGACACGCTGGAGGCGCTGCGGCAGGAGATACAGCGGAATATTCAGCAGGCAGAAGCCTATTTTGAGGCATGAGAAAAGGCACCCCTGACGGGGTGCCTTTTCTGTTATTTCACACGGCGCCGGGGTAAGACACCGCGGAAAACGGTGTCAGTCCTCGCGCTTTTTGCCCACAAACGCCACGCCGGCGGCGGAGGTCAGCGCCATGCCGACATACAGAGCAATGCCCGCGTCGAAGGTCTTGGGGCTGCCCTTGGTGTCGGTGGTCTTGGTGTCGGTGGTGGGCTGGTAGTAGTAATAGCCGCCGGAGGAAGTGGATGTCCACTTGGCGGTGAGAGTAATGTTATTCTCAGCTTTGTATTCAGCATCCACCTTTGTGGTATCATCATACCAGCCTGCGAAGGTATACCCGCTGCGGGTGGGGGCAGGCAGGGTAATGGTACTGCCTTTTGCCACCTTAAGCGCTTTTGTCGGGGTAGCCTGGTTATCGTTATAATTCAGAGTGACAGTAACCAACTGCTCATCACTGACACCTCCGCTATAGTCTGTACCCTTGACCGGTGTCACTTCGATGGACTGGCCGTTTCCGTTTTCTTTGGAGAGATACAGATGCTCAATGGTACCGTCGGTGTATTTAAACTTTGCACCGTAACCCTTATCATGCTCCACATAGAGATTGGTAACCGTACCGCCATTCATCGTAAAGCTACCGGGGTTGCTGGCAGAATACGCATTGGAATTCACAAACACATTGCCGATGGTACCGCCGTTGATCGCAGTCAGTGCACCGGTGGCATTGGCACCGATCCACAGATCGGAACTGTACTGTAAATAATTGTCGTTCTGATAATTTTCAACGTTTTTGTTGCCGACGATACTGCCGGAGTTCATCTCAAACGACGCGCTGCTGGTCATATAAACACCGCCGATAAAATTGGGAGCCTTGCCGTTCGTGATGGTCGCACCATCAATGGTCAGCTTGCCCTTGTCGCAGAAAATCACACGGCACTTTTCGTTGCCGTCCACGGTAACATCTTTTAATGTGACCGTGGCGGAAACATACAAAACACAGGCGGTCTTATTATCGCTGCCGGAAGTAAAGTTGTCAGCCGCCTTGATGGTATACTTGCCCTGCCCGTCAATAATAACGTCCTTTGCAAGATTGAGTGTAGAGGTCAGCGTAATATTTTCGGTCAGCTTGATCTCGCCGCCATTGCTAACAGCGGTGGTCAGTTCCGCCTCTGTCTTGACCTCTGTTGCATCCGCCCAGCTCACGCTGCACAGTGCCAGGGCCATGACCAGGGCCAGAATGGTTGCTAATACTTTTTTCATTGTTCATTCCCCTTATGGTAGTAGATTTCCGCAGGTGCGCTCGTTTTAATGGTTATTAAAACGCAAATGCAGAGGTACCTCTGCGGATAGTCAAATTATAGCACAGTTACACCGTTTGTCCAGCCTTTTTATGGAAATTTTACACATTTTTCTGTTAACGGGAATAAAAACAGGAAAATTTGGCAGGAAATGGAAGTTGGGGCGGAGAAAATGCCGCCTGCGGCGGGGCGAGGGCGTTTTTTGACGCTGCGGGGCGTCGGGGACGCCGCCCCTACAGGGGAAGGCTCTTGGGGGTCAGACCTTCAGATCAGTGGCGGCGGCGCGGGTGTGCTCGCGCATGGCTTGTTTGGCGGCCGCGTCATCCTGCCGGCGGATAGCGCTCAGTATCTCCCGGTGGCGCGCCAGAATACGGCGTTCCAGGGCCAGACACGCGCTGTCGTTCAGCGTCTCCATCTTTTTCAGCAGAGTGTGCTGCTCCACCTGGCCCAGGACATCGGTGACGATCATGGCCACCTGGTTGCCGGTGGCGCGGGAGAGCAGACTGTGGAAACGGACGTCCAGCTCAGCAAAGCGGCGGTAGTCGCCCAGGGCCTGCTCCGCCGCCGTGAGACAGCTGTCCAGCGCCGCCAGATCCTCGTCGGTGCGGCGCCGGGCCGCCCAGCCGGCGATGGTGCCGTCGTTGACGGCGCGGTACTCGCCCAGCTCCTCCAGAGATATCTGGTTCAGCTGGAGCATGGCCGACAGCGGCTGCTCCACGCCGTCGATGGTCAGCTCCTGCACCACGGCGCCGCTGGCGCCGTGGGTGGAGGCCACATAGCCGCCCTGCTCCAGCATACGCAGGGCCTCGCGGATGGTGGGACGGGAACGGTGGAGCTGCTCCATCATGGCACGCTCGGAGGGCAGGCGGTCGCCGGGCTTCAGCACTCCGGAGGTGATAAGCTCCCGCAGCTGGTCATAGATGGCCTCGCTGGCCCGCCCGCCGCCGATGGGCTGCCAGGGGATATGTACGGCTTCCGGCATGGAAGGGCCTCCTTTCACAGAAAATACCCGGACAGTATAGCGCATCCCGGGGAAAATAGCAAGGGCAGGATGCAGGAAAGCCCGGAGGACGGTGCCTTCGGGCTTTCCCGCTGTGGGGAGGGGGATATTACTTCTTCAGAGCTTTCATTTCCTCGATCATCATGGGGACCACCTTGAACAGGTCGCCGCAGATGCCGTAATCCGCCACCTCGAAGATGGGGGCCACGTCGCTCTTGTTGACGGCGATGATGCACTCGGAGTCCTGCATGCCGGCCTTGTGCTGGATGGCACCGGAGATGCCCAGCGCCACATAGATGCGGGGATGGACGGTCTTGCCGGTCTGTCCCACCTGATGGTCAGCGGTCATCCAGCCGGCGTCCACCACGGCGCGGGACGCGCCCACCACGCCGCCCATGAGGGCGGCCAGCTCCTCGGCCAGGGCGATGCCCTTCTCCACGTCCTTGGCGATGCCGCGGCCCACGGAGACCACCACCTCAGCGCCGGTGAGATCCACCATGGCGCGGGCGGCCTTGACGATCTCCAGCACCTTGGTGTGGATGTCGGCCTCGGTGAGAGTAAAGGCGGGGTGGATGAGCTCCACCTTGCCCGCGCCGTTCTCGTCAAACTCGCGCTTCTTCATCACGCCGGGGCGCACGGTGGCCATGGCGGGGCGGAAGCGGGGGCAGACGATGGTGGCCATCAGGTGGCCGCCGAAGGCGGGACGGGTCATCTTCAGGTTGGTGTTGACGTCAAAGAGCTTCGTCTCGAAGTTCATGGCGTCCACGTCCAGAGAGGACCCGGTGCGGAGGAAGTTGATATAGCCGTTGAGATCCACGTCCAGGTGGGTGCAGTCGGCGCACAGGCCGGTGTGGAGACGGGCGGCGCAGCGGGGCGCCAGGTCGCGGCCGATATGGCTGGCGCCGAAGAGCATGATCTCGGGCTTGAACTCGTGCACCGCGTCGGTGATGATCTTGGTGTAGGCGTCGGTGGTGTAGTCCTTCAGCAGGGGGCTGTTGTAGACGTACACCTTGTCCGCGCCGTAGCCGCCCAGCTCATCGGCGATGTTGTCCACGCTGTCGCCCAGCAGAATGCCGGAGAGCTGGACGCCCAGCTCGTCGGCCAGCTTGCGGCCCTCGGAGATCAGCTCAAAGGTGGTGGGCATCATCTTGCCCTGCCGCTGCTCGCAAAAGACCCACACGCCGGAGAAGGCCTTGGGATCGGTATTCATAAAAGTAGACATATCGTTTCTCCCTTCTCAGATGATGTGCTTGGCGGACAGGATGCCGAACAGCCGCTCCACGGTCTCCCTGCCGCTGCCCTCCAGCATCATGCCGCTGCCCTTGCGGGGAGGCGTAAAGCTCTTGTAGATATTGGTGGGAGAGCCCTTCAGACCGATGGTGTCCACCTCGATGAGGGGATCGTCCTTCAGCGCGTTGTAATCCAGCACGGTGACGGGCTCGGCGTCGCAGTCCAGGATGCCCCGGATGGTCATGTAGCGGGGGGTGTTCAGCTCCTTGATGCAGGTCAGCAGGCAGGGCGTCTGCACCTGGACGGTCATATAGCCGTCCTCCAGCATACGGCGGACGGTGAGGGTATCGCCGTCCTTCTTGATGTCGGCCACATAGGACACCTGGGGGATCTCCAGCTTTTCGGCGATCTGGGGGCCCACCTGGGCGGTGTCGCCGTCGATGGCCTGACGGCCGCAGAAGATGATGTCGTCCTTGTCCACGCCCAGGTTCTTGATGGCGGCGGCCAAAATCTGGGAGGTGGCGAAGGTGTCGGAGCCGCCGAACTCACGGGCGGACACCAGCACGGCCTTGTCCACGCCCATGGCCTTCAGCTCCAGCAGCATACCGGCGGCGGGAGGGGGGCCCATGGACACGGCGATAACGGGGCAGCCCAGCTGGTCCTTCAGGGCCAGGGCGGCCTCGATGGCGTTCATATCGTCGGGGTTGATGATGGTCTGCATGGAGGCGCGGTCCAGCGTGCCGTCGGCGTTGACGGCGACCTTGCCGGAGGTGTCGGGCACCTGCTTGACACATACGATAAGCTTCATTCTATTCTTGCTCCTTTCCGCATTACTTCAGCAAATTGCCGGAGATGACCATCTGCTGGACCTGAGAGGTGCCCTCGTAGATGGTGAACACGCGGCAGTCGCGGTACTTACGCTCGACGGGGTACTCCTTGATGTACCCGTAGCCGCCGTGGATCTGCACGGCCTTGGCGGCGATCTCGTTGCACGTCTCGGAGGCGAAGTACTTGGCCATGGAGCAGTACATGGAGGCGTTGGGGTCGTTTCTGTCCTTCATCTGGGCGGCCATATAGACCAGCTCCTTGGCGGCGGTCAGCTTGGTTGCCATATCCGCCAGCATGAAGGCGATGGCCTGGTTCTTGCAGATGGGCTTGCCGAACTGAACGCGCTCCTTGGAGTATTTGATGGCCTCGTCCAGGCAGCCCTGGGCCAGACCGATGGACTGGGCGGACACACCCAGACGGCCGCCGTCCAGCGTCTTCATGGCGTTGATAAAGCCCATGTTCTCCTTGCCCAGCATATCGCTCTTGTGGACGCGGACATCCTCCAGCACCACGTCGGAGGTGGCGTAGCCCACCAGACCCATCTTGGCCTCGTGCTTGCCGCAGGAGACGCCGGGGGCCTTCATGTCCACGATGAAGGCGGAGATACCCTTATTGCCGCGGCTCATGTCGGTCTTGGCGTAGACGATGCAGTAGTCGGCCAGGGGTGCACCGGAGATAAAGCACTTACGGCCGTTGAGGATGTAGTCGTCGCCATCCTTCACGGCGGTGGTGACCATGCTGCTGGCGTCGGAGCCGGCGCCCGGCTCGGTGAGGCCGAAGACGATCTTCACCTTGTTCTCCACGGAGGGACGGAGATACTTCTCCAGCTGCTCGGGGGTGCCCGCCTGCATCAGGGGGCCGCCGCCCAGAGAGTTGGGGGTATTGGCGTACAGGCTGGCCACAGCAGAGACACGGGCGATCTCCTCGATCATGATGACATAGGCCAGGGTATCGGCACCGGCACCGCCGTACTCGCGGGGGATCTTCAGGCCAAGGAAGCCGCACTTGGCCATCTTGTCCACGATCTCCTCGGGAAACTCGCCGGTCTCCTCCACCTTGTCAAGGACCTCGGTGGTGAGCTCGGTCTCGGCAAACTGGCGGACCAGCTTGCGGATCATTTCATGCTTTGCGTCGAAAATCATAGTTTTCCTCCTGTTAAAGTATGGGTCACTGCTCTGCTCAGCAGGGGATCTCGTGCTTGGACTTGCCCTCTGTCAAAATCTCATAGATGCTGTTGACGCCGCACTCGGCCATCTGCTCGGCGGCCTCTTCGGTGAAGAAGGCCATGTGGGGCGTGTGGTAGACGTTGACGAAGGAGCGCAGGTACTTCAGCTTGAAGTAGGGCATACCGGGGGTACGGATGATGTCCTCATCGTGGGGAACGTGGATGATGCCGGTCTCACCGGGGAAGGCATCCATGAACAGCGCGCCGAACTTGCCGGACTCCACCGCCTCGGTGACAGCGTCGATATCCATCAGCTCGCCCCGGGCGTTGTCGATGAACACCACGCCGTCCTTCATCTTGGCAATGGCCTCGCGGCCGATCATGCCGGTGGTCTCCGGCAGCAGCGGGGTGTGGATGGTGATGATGTCGGACTCACGGTACAGGGTGTCCAGGTCCACGTACTCGGCGTACGCACGGACGGCGTCGTTCTCATAGACATCGTTGGCGATGATACGGCAGCCGAAGCCGCTGAGGCACTTGATGATGGTGAAGCCGATCTTGCCGGTGCCCATGACACCCACGGTCATGGTACGCAGCTCGCGGCCCATCTTGCCCTTCAGGGTGAAGTCGTTGTCGTTGGTGTTGTACAGCGCCTTCTTGAACTTGCGGATGCACATCAGGATGGCCATAACGGTGTATTCCGCCACACCGTTGGGCGCGTAAGCGCCGTTGCACAGGCGGAAGCCCAGGGAACGGGCGTAGCCGCAGTTCATGTGGTTATAGCCCACACAGCGGCTGGCCAGCACCTGCACGCCATAGCCCTTCAGTTCGTCCAGAACGGCGTTGGAATAGTCGCTCTGGCCCAGGGTGGTAACACCGTCGCAGCCGGCGGCCATATGGGCGGTGGTCTTATCCAGATTTGCGGGAGTGGAGATCAGGTCGATGCCATATTTTTTGCACAGGTTCTCGATGACGGGCTTTTCGTCGGGACGTACTTCATAAGCAGCGATTTTCATGATTCTTCTCCTTCATATTTTCGGGCGGCGGCGCGCTCCTCAACGCGCCGCGCCCTTATAGTTTGCTTTTCCTCAAGTCGCCGGGTCAGTTTGCGTTGATCTTTCTTCTCCAACGGCGGAAAGATTTTTTCGCCAAGACGAGGCGCAGGGGCGCAGGCGTACTTTGTGTACGTCAAGTACCTGCAACGAAGTATTGGCGGAAAAGATCCCGCCGCCGCCGTCAGTCTTTCAGGGAAGGATCCATGGGCACCGCCTCGCCGGCGGCGATCATGGCGGCCACCTGCTCGTCGGTGTAGCCCAGGTTCTTCAGCACCAGTTCGGTCTGCTCGCCCAGGTACGGACCGCGGTTGTAGGGAGGCAGCTCCGTCTCCTCGAAGATAACGGGAGGCCGGACCATGGTGCGTTTATTGCCGTTGGAATATTCCATCTCGTAGAAGCAGCCGGAGGCCCATGCCTGCTTATCCACCAGCAGCTGGTCCCAGGTCTGGGCCACGGCGTAGGGCAGATCGTTGGCGTCCATCAGCTTGCACCACTCGTCCAGGGTGCGGCTGGCCATCTCGGCCACCAGGAAGTCGTAGAACTCCTCGATGTTGGCCTGTAGGTTGGTCTGGGGATAGTAGCGGGGATCCTCGGCCAGCTCGGGATGGCCGATGGCGTTCATAAAGATGGGATAGTGGCGGTTGTACTGGGGCATGGCGATCTGGAGCCACTTGTTGTCCTTGGTCTTGTGGGCCACCACCAGAGGATTGGGCAGGGTGCGGCGGGACAGGGGGTACTGGGTGGTGGGGTCGCCGTACTGGCTGGCCTGCAGCAGCAGGGAGACATCCCAGATGGCGCTGTGGAACAGGGAGACCACCACGCGGTCGCCGATGCCCGTCTCGCGGGCGCGGTACAGGGCCGCCAGCACGCCGGAGGCCAGGTACATACCCACCTGATGGTCGCCGAAGCCGGCGATAGTCAGCATGGGCAGGGCGTCCTTATCGAACAGGGTGCCCAGGATGCCGCCGCGGGCAAAGAAGGCGGTGAAGTCGAAGCCGGGCAGGTCCTTGTCGGGGCCCTTCTCGCCGTAGCCGGACACGAAGCCATACACCAGCCTGGGGTACTTGGCGTGGAGCGTCTCATAGTCCAGGCCGGCCTTCTTCAGAGGGTTCTGCCGCCAGTTGGTGATGAAGATGTCCGCCTCGGCGATGAGCTTTTCCAGTGCCTCACGGCCGGCGGGGGTCTTGGTGTTCAGGCAGACGCAGGTCTTGCCGGCGTTCTCCAGATCGTAGGAGGTGTTCTCCTTCTGGTCCTGGGGACGGCCCTCGTTGACGGCGGTATAGCGCAGGGGGTCGCCGGCGGGAGCCTCGACCTTGATGACCTCGGCGCCCAGATCCGCCAGAAAGCGGGCGCAGCAGGGGGCGGCGATAAAGGTGGCCAGCTCCAGCACCTTTACGCCCTCGAGGGGACGCTTTACTTCACTCATATCGTTCCTCCATGTATGTTAATAAATGGTGTGTTGCTTACATTTTCAGCAGGTCGCGGAAGGTCTCGAGGTTGGTTCGCACCTGCTCAAACCGCACCATCTGACGGTCCACCTCCACCAGCGTCAGGGGCAGGTCGGCGGCCTCGCAGGCCTTCTTGATCATCACATAGTCGAACTCCTCCGGGTCGCAGAACTTGGTCAGCACCACCAGAACACCCTTGGCGCTTCTCGCCTTGGCGGTGTCCACGATCCACTTCACCCGGTTCTTCTCCTGATCGTACAGCACAGAGCAGTTGCCCATGGCGGCGAACTTCTCGGCCAGAGCGTTCAGGGCGTCATCGCGCTCCGGTGCGTCGGTGCGGTACTGGCGGGACTGGGCGGCCACGTCGTCGGCCACGATGTGCAGACCCATTTCGTCCAGAATGGCGTTCAGCGCCGGGGCGTCCGTCAGGATGCCGGAGATGACGATGGGCAGCTTCTCCGCGGCGGGAGTCTGGGCTTCCAGCTTCTCAATGAGCGCCTCCACCAGCTCCGTGTGCTCCTCCTTGGTCATGAAGAAGGCGCTCTTGAAGATGTCGCTGCGCTGGGCGGCGGTGATCTCCGGGTGCCCGGCCAGCAGCTCGTCGATCTTCCGCATGGCGGCGTTGTGGCGGTTATAGATCTTGATGGAGGCGAGCAGCTTCTCCTCGGAGAAGGCGCCGCCCAGCTTCTCCAGGTCGCGGATCACGCGCTCATACCCGGCCTTGGTATAGGCCACGCCGTAGGCGGGCTTGCGGTTCTGGGGATAGGTCATGGGGATGAAGGGGATGGACGGCACGGCGTACTTCCAGTTCTCGCCCACGGTCTTGAGGGTATCGCACAGGGAGGGGATGACGATAGCGGACGCGCCCTTGTAGGCACCGTTGATGCCCAGCTCCAGCAGGGACTGGACAATGGCGCACAGGAAGGCGGGACAGTATTCCTTGGCGCGGTTCAGCGCCACATCGCCGCCCCACGCGCCCATGGGGACGAAGCCCATGGCGTGGATAAGCTCCTCGGGAGTGTAAACAGGAGCGCACAGCACGATCTTTTTGCCCTGGGCCAGATAGCCGTCCATCTGCGCGCGGGGAGAGGCTGCTGCCTCATGCAGCTTGTTGAGGATGTCGTTCATGCCTTACACTCCTTTCGCAGCCTTGTTGGCTTCCATGATCTCCGTCAGACCCTGGACGCGGGTGTCATACTGGGCCTCGGAGAAGTTGCGGGGGTCGGCCTGATCGCCGTCGAAGCTGACCACGGGAATATCGCAGACCTTGCCGATCTGGCGGCTCATCTCGTACATGAAGCCGCTCCACAGCTTGCAGGAGCGGTTGGTATGCACCAGCATACCCTCCACGTGGTTGTCCTTGCAGAGCTTGATGCGCTTGTCGCGGCTCATCTCCAAATTGATGGCGTTGGGCACCTTGCAGTAGGCGCGGATCATCTCGTCGAAGGTGTTGTAGTCGAAGCCGAAGGCGTCGGCGTAGATCGTCGTGACCATGTTGATGCCACGGGACTTCAGGCCGGTGCTGGTGGCACGCAGGTACGGCCAGCAGGCGATGCCCTCAAACATGATGCGGTACTTCTCCTCGCCGCGGAAGGTGGAGGTACCGTTCTTGTGGTTGTCCTCATACTCCTTCAGCAGCGTCTCCATGGCGTCGGCGGCGGTGGACTTGCCCCGGGCCGTGACCATGACGGCCATGTGGTTCAGCAGGTCGAAGCCGTTGAAGGGAGAGGGCACATACCTGGCGCAGCCGGTGGCCGCCAGCCAGGCGCGGCTGGAACGGCAGGAGAAGCCGGTGACCTCCTTGAATTTCTCGTCGGACCACTTTTTGCCGGTGATCTCCTCCAGCTGCTTCACGGCGTCCCAGAACTGGCCGGTGACGTAGGCCACCTCCGCATCGGACACCTCATAGTCGGGATTGAAGGGGATATCCAGCAGGATCATGGGGATATTCAGCTCACGGGCCAGGTTCTCGTACCACTTGATCATGCAGGAGCAGATGTTGCTGCAGCACAGCAGCACGTCGGGCATGGCCACGTCCTGCTCGGGACAGGACTTCAGCTTGGCGTAGGCCAGAGACACGCGGGCATAGGCGCAGATGTCGTTGGAGTAGCCCTCGGACTCCGCCACCTCGCACATTCTCGTGCCCGCGCCGCGGGCGGCGATGCCGGCGGCCTGGTTCTCGGGGTACACGGTGGCGATGCCCATGGTCTCCGGGATCTCCACGGGGAAGTTGCTGGAGACCCAAGCCACCTTCTCGCCGCGCTTCTTGGCCTCGATGGCATCCACATAGGCGTCCGCCGCGATCTTGCCCAGCTTGTACTTGGCGGAATTGGGATCCACCGGCTTAGGCACCTTCTTCACTTCTTCTGCCATTTCAGTTCCTCCTCACAGCTTTTATCGAAACGCACTTCTGCTTATTCATGTCGTCTGCTTATATGCCCACAGGGCCGCGCCGATGGCGCCGAAATACTGGGCCAGCGGGTCCACACTGACGGGGACGTTCAGCTCGTCGCTGAGCGCCTGCCGCACCGCGTCGTTCCGGGCCACGCCGCCGGAGAGACAGACCTGCTCCGTGACGCCCGCCCGCCGGGCCAGAGCCGCCACGCGGCTGGCCACGCTGCGGCAGATGCCTGCCACCAGATCGGGGCGCTTGACGCCGTTAGCCAGCTGACTGATGACCTCGCTCTCGGCAAACACGGTGCAGGTGCTGGAGATAGCGGCGGGGGCCGCGGCCTTGGCGGCCTCGGCATCCAGATCGTCCACATCCAGGCGGAGGATAGAGGCCATCACGTCCAGAAACCGCCCCGTACCGGCGGCGCACTTATCGTTCATGACGAAGTTCACCATCTTGCCGGAGGGCGACAGGGCGATGACCTTGGCATCCTGCCCGCCGATGTCGATGACGGTACGCAGGTCCGGGAACACGAAGCGCCCGCCCAGGGCGTGGGCCGTCAGCTCGCTGATCTCGCCGTCGGCGCCCTCATAGTTTTTGCGGCCGTAGCCGGTGACAAAGGCGCAGGCCATATCGGCCCGGGTCAGGCCGCTGGTCTGCCACAGCTGCGCCAGCGCCTCCTCGGGGCCGCCGGTGCCCAGACCGCCGGTCTGGAGGCTGCGGGCCACCAGCTCCTTCCCGTCTTTAAGAACGGCGCACTTGGAAGTGGTGCTGCCGATGTCGATACCTAAGGTGTACATGGGGTCCTCCCTATCCTGTGCGGTACAAAAGCGCTGCGTGCGCCGCACTGGTCTTACCAGTTTACTTATATTATACGGGTTTGTGAAATTTGCGTCAATTATGCGAATTGCCAAAGAAATAACAATTATTTGTGCATTGTACCGAGCCGCACTTTAAATGATTAAATCTTTCCGGATTTTTCCGGGACAATGTTGCGTTTTCTTTGGAAACTCGTCATGGCAGTATGGGAAAGCCGCATGGCGCGCTCGCGCCATGCGGCTTTCTGCGGTTCACGGCTCCAGGTCGTGTTTGTCCAGCTTCATGTTCCGGTAGGCCTTGGGCAGGCCGGGGGCGATGAGGGGAAAGGTGTTCTCCGTGTCGGACGTGGGCTGAATGTTATAGGTGCCGTACATATTCACCAGGTCGAAGCTGCTGCGCGGTACGCCGGGAAAGTGGTGGACGTCCGGTGTAGCGTCATAGGGAAAGCCCTCCCGGCTGCGCTTGCGTTTGGGCATAAAAATCACCTCCGGCCTTAGTATTGCCGGAGGCAGTGGGTTTATGAGTTTCCGCGGTAGACCTCCGCGTCGAAGTCGCGGACGATCTCGTCCCGCTTCTCGTCGCGGACGTAGACGCAGTTCGTCTCGTCAAAGGCCAGGCGCATGGCGAAATCCTTGGCCTCGTAAATATCGTTTGTCTCGAAGAAGTCGCGATAGGCCTCCTCCGGCTCGTGGCTCTTGCGCCAGATAACGTGAAAACGCATAGAAATTCCTCCTGCAAAATGGGGGTAATTTTTAGTATACCCCCGCCGGAAGCAAAAAGCAACGGTGGGTTTTGCCAAAAAACACGGGCAAAGTTCGTCACATTTTCCCCCGGGAAAGTTGTGATTTCTTCTTTCCCTGCCCCACAAGATATTGTATAATAGCAGACGATATTTTGGAGAGACAGAGGTGGATCAGGGTGAAGATCGGATTTGACAACGAAAAGTACCTGCAATTACAGGCGGAGCACATCACGGCGCGGCGCGCCCAGTTCGGCGGCAAGCTGTATCTGGAGTTCGGCGGCAAGCTGTTTGACGATTACCACGCCTCCCGTGTGCTGCCGGGGTTCCAGCCGGACAGCAAGATACGGATGCTGCAGACGCTGAAGGACGACGTGGAGATCGTGGTGGCCATCTGCGCCGGGGACATCGAGAAGAACAAGATGCGCGGCGACCTGGGTATCAGCTACGACGTGGACGTGCTGCGGCTGATCGACGTATTCCGGGGGCTGGGCTTCTATGTGGGCAGCGTGGTCATCACCCAGTACGCCGGCCAGCCGGCGGCGGACGCCTTTATCAAGCGGCTGAGTGCCCTTGGCGTGAAGAGCTATAAGCACTATCCCATCGCCGGGTATCCCTCGGACGTGGCGCACATCGTGTCCGACGAGGGCCTGGGCAAGAACGAATACATTGAGACGACCCGGCCGCTGATCGTGGTGACGGCCCCCGGCCCCGGCAGCGGCAAGATGGCCACCTGCCTGAGCCAGCTGTACCACGACAACCGGCGGGGTATCCGGGCGGGCTACGCCAAGTACGAGACGTTCCCCATCTGGAACCTGCCACTGAAGCACCCGGTGAACCTGGCCTATGAGGCGGCCACGGCGGACCTGAACGACGTGAACATGATCGACCCGTTCCACCTGGAGGCCTATGGCAAGACCACGGTGAACTACAACCGGGACGTGGAGATCTTCCCGGTGCTGGCGGCCATGTTCCGGATGATCCAGGGCGAGTGCCCCTACAAGTCCCCCACGGACATGGGCGTGAACATGGCAGGCTTCGCTATCGTGGATGACGCGGTGTGCCAGGAGGCCAGCCGGATGGAGATCCTGCGCCGGTACTACACCGGGTGCGTGGAACGGGCCAAGGGGCAGGCGGACGAGTGCGTGGTGCGGAAGCTGGAGCTAGTGATGCAGCAGGCCGGCGTGACGCCGGACATCTGCCCGGCGGTGGCGGCCTCGCTGGAAAAGGCGGAGGCCACCGGCAAGCCGGCGGGCGCCATGGTGCTGCCGGACGGCAGCGTGGTGACCGGGCGGACCTCCCCCCTGCTGGGCGCATCGGCGGCGCTGCTGCTGAACGCGCTGAAGAAGATGGCGGGCATTGACCACAAGCTGGACCTGATCCCCCCATCGGTGATCGAACCTATCAGCGCCATGAAGACCGGCTGCCTGGGCCACCGAAATCCCCGGCTGCACTCGGATGAGGTGCTGATCGCGCTGGCGATCTCCGGCCTGACGAACCCCCTGGCGGCCATGGTGCAGGCGCAGCTGAAGAACCTGCGGGGCTGCGAGGCCCACTTCTCGGTCATCATCTCCGAGGAGGACGCCAAGCTGTATAAGCGGCTGGGCATCAACGTCAGCTGCGAGGCGAAATATGAGGTCAAGAGCCTGTATCACAAGTAAATAAGCGTCTGTGCCCGCGCCGTGCGCGGGCACAGCTTTCTGAAAGGAGCACATATGCAGAGCATCGCACAGATATTGGCATCGGAGCTGGGCCAGCCGGTCCAGTACGTGGAAAACGTTATCGCCCTGCTGGACGAGGGCAGCACCATTCCGTTCATCGCCCGCTATCGGAAGGAACAGCACGGCTCCATGGACGACACCACCCTGCGGAAGCTGGAGGACCGGCTGCAATACCTGCGGAACCTGGACAAGCGGCGGCAGGAGGTCAAGTCCGCCATCGACGGGCAGGGCAAGCTGACCGAAGCGCTGGCGGCGGCCATCGACAGCGCCGCCACGCTGGCGGAGGTGGAGGACCTGTACCGCCCCTACAAGCAAAAGCGGCGCACCCGCGCCACGGTGGCCCGGGAGAAGGGGCTGGAGCCCCTGGCGCAGCTGCTGCTGGCGCAGGAGAAGGACTGTCCCGCGCCGGAGGCAGCCGCACAGGCGTACATCGATCCGGAGAAGGGTGTGGAGACTGTGGCCGATGCATTACAGGGCGCCAACGACATCATCGCGGAGATCATCAGCGACGACGCGGACATCCGCAAGGCACTGCGGGGCCTGCTGATGCGGCAGGGACGGCTGAGGAGCCTTGCCGCCACGGATGAGGACAGCGTGTACCGACTGTACTACGACTTTGAACAGGCCATTCCCAAGCTGGCGGGGCACCAGATCCTGGCCATCAACCGGGGCGAAAAAGAGGGGCTGCTCTCCGTCACGGTATTGCTGGACCGGGAGGCCGCGCTGCCGGCACTGCGGCGGGCGGTGGTAAAGCCCGGCTCGGCGGCCATGGAATTCATCAAGGCCGCCTGTGAGGACGCCTATGACCGGCTGATCTATCCGTCGCTGGAGCGCGAGGCGCGGTCCGCCCTGACGGACAGCGCCAACGAGGGCGCTATCGGACAGTTCGCGCTGAACCTGAAGCCGCTGCTGCTCCAGCCGCCGGTAAAGGGCCACGTGACCATGGGGCTGGACCCCGGCTATGCCCACGGGTGCAAGGTGGCGGTCATCGACGGCACCGGCAAGGTGCTGGACACCACGGTGGTCTACCCCACCTACGGCGAGCGCCAGAAGCGGGAGGCCATCGCCAAGCTGACGGCCCTGTGCAAAAAACACGGCGTGGCGCACATCGCCATCGGCAACGGCACCGCCAGCCGGGAGACAGAGCAGATGACGGTGGAGATGCTGCGGGGCCTTCCGGGGGTCAGCTATATGATCGTCAACGAGGCGGGCGCGTCGGTGTACTCCGCCGGCAAGCTGGCGGCGGAGGAGTTCCCGGACTACGACGTGAACCTGCGCTCGGCCATCTCCATCGCCCGGCGGTTACAGGACCCGCTGGCGGAGCTGGTGAAGATCGACCCCAAGGCCATCGGCGTGGGGCAGTACCAGCACGATATGCCGCAAAAGCGGCTGGACGAGGCACTATGCGGCGTGGTGGAGGACTGCGTCAACGCCGTGGGTGTTGACCTGAACACCGCCAGCGCCAGCCTGCTGGGCTATGTATCCGGGCTGAACGGCACCACGGCGAAGAACATCGTGGCGTACCGGGAGGCCAACGGCGCCTTCCCGGACCGGAAGCGGCTTTTGAAGGTTCCGAAGCTGGGGCCCAAGGCCTATGAGCAGTGCGCGGGCTTTTTGCGGGTGCCGGAGAGCAAAAACGTGCTGGACAACACCGGCGTACACCCGGAGAGCTACGGGGCGGCGGAGAAGCTGCTGGCCCTGTGCGGCTGCGGCGACGAAGACGTGCGCCGGGGCGCGGTGGACGGATTGATGCGGAAGGTACAGGCCATGGGCGAGACAAAGGTAGCCGAGGAGATCGGCGTGGGCGTGCCCACCCTGCGGGACGTGGTGAAGGAGCTGATGAAGCCCGGACGTGACCTGCGGAGCGACCTGCCGGCGCCCATCCTCCGCACCGATGTGCTGGACATGAAGGACCTGAAGCCCGGCATGGTGCTCACCGGAACGGTGCGGAACGTGATCGACTTCGGCGTGTTTGTGGACATCGGCGTGCATCAGGATGGGCTGGTACACATCTCGCAGGTGTGCAGCAGGTTCATCAAGCACCCCTCCGAGGTGGTGGCCGTGGGCGACATCGTGAAGGTGCTGGTGCTGGACGTGGACGAGAAAAAGCATCGCATCAGCCTGTCCATGAAGCAGGTGAAGGAGTAAAAAAGAAACCGCCCTGGAGGGCGGTTTCTTTTTTATTTGTCTTTTACTCGATGACGGGGAGCTTTTTGACCACGGCGGCGCAGCGGGGGCACAGGTCGGGGTGTTCGCTGTCGCTGCCCACGGTGGGCAGGACCTTCCAGCAGCGGGCACACTTGGCACCGCTGGCAGGGCGAACGGCCACCTTCTGCTCCGCGTCCACGTCCACGCGGACCTGGGAGACGATAAACAGGTCGGCCACCTGGGCGGCGTCCATGGATGCCAGGAAGCCATCCTCCGGCGTAACGGTCAGGTCCACCTCAGCTTCCAGGCTCTTGCCGATGGTCTTGTCGGCACGGGCAGTCTCCAGCGCGCCGTTGACGGCGGTGCGGAGGGCGGCAATACGGGCCCAACGGGCCATCTCGTCCTCGGAGAGGGCGTAGCCGTTGTAGGGCAGCACCATCTCGTTGAACAGGACGTTGCGCGCGTCATCGCAGGAGCGATGGGGCATGGCCAGCCAGATCTCATCGCAGGTAAAGGCCAGGATGGGGGCAAACAGGCGGGTCATAGCGTCCAGGATCAGGAACAGGGCGGTCTGGGCGCTGCAGCGGGAGAGGCCCTCGGCCTCGTCGCAGTACAGGCGATCCTTGAGAATATCGAAGTAGAAGGAGCTCAGGTCCACCACGCAGAAGTCGTTAATCATGTGGGACACCACATGGAACTCGTAGTTGTCGTAGGCGGCATAAGCCTTGGTCAGCAGGTCGTTCAGGCGGGTGATGGCCCACTTGTCCAGGGGCAGCATCTCGCCCGGCTCCACCAGATGATCGGCGTCGAAGCCCACCAGATTGTCCAGGCAGAACTTGGCGGTATTGCGGAACTTCAGGTAGTTCTGGCTCAGCTGCTTGAAGATCTCGTCGGAGCAGCGGACGTCCACGTGGTAGTCGGAGCTGCCGGCCCACAGGCGCAGCAGATCGGCGCCGTACTTGTTGAAGATCTCGGCGGGATCCATGCCGTTGCCCAGGGACTTGTGCATGGCCTTGCCCTCGCCGTCCACGGTCCAGCCGTGGGTGACGCACTCCTTGAACGGTGCGCCGCGGCCCAGAGCGCCCACGGCCACCAGCAGGGAGGACTGGAACCAGCCGCGATACTGATCCAGGCCCTCGATGTACATGGTGGCAGGCCAGAAGCCCTGATCGCGCTCCATGGCGGCGAAGTGGGTGGAGCCGGAGTCGAACCAGCCGTCCAGCGTGTCCGTCTCCTTATCAAATCCGGCGGCCTTGCCGCAGTGGGGGCAGGTGAAGCCCTTGGGCAGGATGTCGGCGGCGTCTCTGTCGAACCAGGCGTTGGAGCCCTCCTTCTCGAACAGCCCGGCCACGGCCTCGATGCTCTCGGGGGTGCAGACGGGCTTGCCGCAGTCCTTGCAGTAGAACACGGGGATCGGCAGGCCCCAGCGGCGCTGGCGGCTGATGCACCAGTCGGTGCGCTCCAGGATCATGGAGCGCATACGGTCCTTGCCCCAGGCGGGCACCCAGCGGACGTCCTCGCAGGCGGCGATGGCCTCGTCCTTGAAGCTGTCCACGGAGCAGAACCACTGGGGGGTGGCGCGGAAGATGATGGGCTGCTTGCAGCGCCAGCAGTGGGGGTAGCTGTGGACGATGTCCTCGCTGGCGAACAGAGTGCCGTTGTCCTTCATATCCTGCAGGATGACGGGGTTGGACGCATCGGTGGTCATGCCCTCGTACTTGCCGGCGTAGGCGGTGTGCTTGCCCTGATCGTCCACGGGCACTACCATGTCCATGCCGTAGCGCTTGCAGGTCACATAGTCGTCGGCGCCGAAGCCGGGTGCGGTGTGGACGCAGCCGGTACCGGAGTCCATGGTGACGTAATCCGCCAGCACCAGGCGGGAGGTCTTGTGCAGGAAGGGATGGTCGGCCAGCATGTTCTCGAAGAAGGAGCCGGGGTGCGTCTCCACGATCTCGTAGCTGTCAAAGCCGCCGATCTTCATGACCTTCTCGACCAGTGCCTCGGCCATGATGTACATCTCGCCGTTGGGCGCCTTGACCACGGCGTAGCTCTCGTCGGGGTGCAGGGCGATGGCCAGGTTGCCGGGCAGGGTCCAGACGGTGGTGGTCCAGATCACGAAGTACAGCTTGCTGTGGTCCAGATGGCCCAGCTTGCCCTGATCGTCGTGCATGGGGAACTTTACATAGACGGTGGTGCAGGGATCGTCCTTATACTCGATCTCCGCCTCGGCCAGGGCCGTCTCGTCGTGGGGGCACCAATACACGGGCTTCAGGCCCTTGTAGATGTGACCGTTCTGGTACATTCTGCCGAACACACGGACCTCCTGGGCCTCGAAGCCGGGATCCATGGTCTTGTAGGGGTGCTCCCAGTCGCCCACCACGCCCATGCGCTTGAAGCCGTCGCGCTGGACATCGATGTAGTGGTCGGCGAACTCATGGCAGGCACTGCGGAACTCAGAGACGCTCATGGCCTTGTGGTTCAGCTTGTTCTGCTTGATGATGGCGGACTCGATGGGCATACCGTGGTTGTCCCAGCCGGGGATATAGGGGGTATAGTAGCCGCGCATCGCGTACATGCGGGTGATAAAGTCCTTCAGGGACTTGTTCAGGGCGTGGCCCATGTGCAGCGCGCCGTTAGAGAACGGAGGGCCGTCGTGGAGGGAGAACAGAGGCTTGCCCTCGTTCTTCTTCAGCAGCTCATTGTAAAGGTCCAGCTCTTCCCAGTGCTTCAGCATCTCCGGCTCGCGGGCGGGCAGGCCGGCGCGCATGGGAAAGCCGCTTTTGGGCATATTCAGTGTCTTCTTGTACTCCATGTTGCTTCTCCTTTATCTGAATAGTTTTGAAAACAAAATAAAAAGCGCCTTTGTCTCGTTCAAGAGACAAAGGCGCGGAAAAACGTCCTCTGCGGTACCACTCTCGTTGCCGCCGGGGCGGCCACTCATCCCCCACGGAATGGGGCGGGGAGAAGGTAACGGCTCCCTTGCCGTCCGCGCTTACTCGGCGAGCTTTCAGGCGGATGCTCCGGGGTGATGTTCGGTGTCCCTGTCCCGTCCGCCTTGCACCAAACGGCGGCTCTCTTCGCGTGGACATGAGGCACGGCCTGTCCCCTTCATCGCAACTTTCAATATTGCTGACAATGTAGCACGGTTTTGAAAAAATGTCAAGAGGAAAGCGGAAAAAGGCGGCACACAGCCGCCTTTTTCAGTTAAATTATCCGATAATCCCGCTGGGCCAGGGCCTGCTCTCGGCGTATTTTCTGGGCGGCCAGCGTCTCCTCCAGGGCCACGATGATGCTGTTGGACACCAGAAAGCCGCGGGGCGTCAGGCGCCAGCCGTTCTCCGTTCGGGCGGCTAGACCCGTGCGCTCATACTGCACGAACAGATCCTCCATGGGCTGGAACCGCTGGCGGTAGGTCGTCTCGAAATACCGGCGGTCGATGCCCTCCGCCGTGCGGAGAGACAGCATGACGTACTCATAATCCCGGGTCAGCGTAGCGTCGGACTCGGACTCCGACAGGATCAGGCGACCGCTTATGTAGCTGTCCAGGTCCCGGACGTAGGCGTAGCGCACACCGCCGAAGTCGGAGTGGGCGCCGGGGCCGAAGCCGGCATACTCCTCCATGTGCCAGTATTTCAAATTGTGGCGGGAGGCAAAGCCCGGCTTGGCGAAGTTGGATATCTCGTACTGCTCATAGCCGTTCTGTGCCAGAACCGTGACGGCGTAGAGATACATATCCGCCTGGGCATCGTCGTCCGGGAAGCACTCGCTGTCCCGGCGGTCATACAGGGGCGTGCCGGGTTCCAGCTTCAGGCCGTAGCAGGAGATATGCTCCGGGGCCAGGGCGATGACGGCGGCGAGGGTGTCCTCCCACTGCTGCATGGTCTGGCCCGGCAGGCCATAGATCAGGTCCATACTGAGGTTTTTGAACCCGGCCTTCCGCACGGCGGCCACGGCCTCCTGCACCTGGGCAAAGGTATGGATGCGGCCGATGGCGCGAAGCAGGCCGTCATCCGCCGACTGAACGCCCAGAGATATCCTGTTGAAGCCCGCCCGACGCAGCGCACGCAGGGCCTTGACGTCACAGGCGGAGTCCGGGTTGGCCTCCAACGTGATCTCGGCGTCGCGGGCCACAGGGCAGCGCTTGCGGAGGGTCCGCAGCAGCTTTGTCAGGCGGTCCGGTCCCAGATAGCTGGGGGTACCGCCGCCGAAGTACACCGTGTCCACCCGATGGGCAGCAGTGCGGGGCGCGACCTCCTCGATATGGCGCAGCAGAGCGGCGGTATAGGCGTCCATCTTCTCCTCGCTGCGGGGCAAAGAGTAAAAGTCGCAGTAGGCGCATTTCTGGCGGCAGAAGGGGATGTGGATATAGAGCCCGAGAGGGGCTTTTTCTTTCTGCATATCAGCGTACCTGAGGCGGCAGTATGGTCACAGCGCCGTAAAAGCAGTTGACCTTGCAGCTGCGGCAGCCGATGCAGTCATCCTGACGGACCTCATAATAGCCGTCCGGCCGCAGGTCGATGCACTTCATGGGGCAAAACATGGCGCACCAGCCGCAGCCGGTGCAGCTCACCGGGTCGATCACGGCCAGCTGGACCGCCTTGCGCCCGAAGGGATGGGCAGGGTCGTGCATAACTGACGCCCTCCTTTCCTGAGATCACCGTATTATTATAGCCGTTTTCATGGGTTTTGACAAGTATAGCAGCGGTGAAAGCGACACATATTACCGGGGAAAGGATGTGATGGCGTGACACCCAAGGAATATGACGCGCTGGTACGGCAGCTGTCGCCCAGCTCACCCATCGGCAAGGACACGGCGCTGGCCTTTGTCGTCGGCGGCGGGATCTGCGCCGTGGGACAGCTGATCGCCAACGGCTGGCAGGCGCTGGGGCTGACGCAGCAGGAGGCGGCCTCCGCCACCTCGGTAACGCTGGTGTTCCTGTCGGTGCTGCTGACGGCGCTGGGGCTGTACCACCGGCTGGCGCGGTACGCCGGGGCAGGCACGCTGGTGCCCATCACCGGCTTCGCCAACGCCGTAGCCTCGCCGGCCATCGACTTCCGGGCGGAGGGCATCGTCACCGGCACGGCGGTCAAGATGTTCACTGTGGCCGGGCCGGTGATCGTGTTCGGCACCGCTGCCAGCGTGGTGTATGGGCTGGTGCTGTATCTGATGGGGTAGGGCGGCTGCCCGCGTACTGTCTCCTCGGCGGGAAAGCAAAAAAATGAGAGCACCCTGGGGGTGCTCTCATTTATTCTGCATTTCAGATGTACTGCTTCATGCCCTCGGTGGCGGTATCCTCGTCCGCGCTGATGGTGACGGTGAACTTCACGCCATTCTCCTCGCTGAAGCGGTCCAGCCAGTGAAGGAACGTCTCTACCGCCTGCAGGTCGTTGCTGCCGGCGATCTTGCAGAGATTATCCACGAACACATGGGAAATATCGTAATTGCCCGCGTACATACCGCACAGGAATCCGCGCAGGCAGTCAAAAGAATCCACATTATACTCGCCGGCGTTGACCAGACGGACGTTGTAGCTGACGTCGTAGGTCATATCGCCCTTAGGCTCGATGCACACGACACTTCCGGTCTCGGACTCCACACTGGTGTGGATGAGCTCGATGAGCTGCTTGGTCTTACCGGCACCGTTGGCACCCATGATCAGTCTAACCATAAGAAATCACTCCTTTGTCATTGGTGGTTTCCACCTGAGTACAGCATACCATACCGGTGGAAAAATAGCAATGCAGAAAAAGTAAACTTATTTTTGGGCACTTTTACTTTTCCAGCTTCCCCAGCAGCGTCTGCCGCAGGTCCTCATACCCCGGCTTGCCCAGCAGGGCGAACATATTTTTCTTATAGGCCTCCACGCCGGGCTGGTCAAAGGGGTTCACGTCCAGCAGGTAGCCGGACAGGCCGCAGGCGTACTCAAAGAAGTAGATCAGCCCGCCCAGGGTCTGCTCATTGACGGAGCCAGTCCGCAGCGTCACGTTGGGCACGCCGCCCTCCACATGAGCCAGCAGCGTACCGTCCATGGCCTGCTGGCGGATAAAGTCCATGCTCTTGCCTGCCAGGAAGTTCAGGCCGTCGCCGTTGCCCTCGTCATAGGGCACGGGGTTTTCGTTTTGAGAGGGGCCGAAGCGCACCACCGTCTCGAACATGTGGCGCTCGCCCTCCTGGATGTACTGGCCCATGGAGTGCAGGTCAGCGGTAAACTCCACACTGGCGGGGAACAGGCCCTTGTTCTCCTTGCCCTCGCTCTCGCCGTACAGCTGCTTCCACCACTCGGACATAAAGCGGAAGCAGGGCTCATAGGCCGCCAGCAGCTCGATCTTCTTCCCGGTGCGGTACAGCTCATATCGGGCGCCGGCATACTGCCAGGCGGGATTGGCGTTCATGTCCGCCAGGGCACATTCGCGCATCATATCCGCCGCGCCGGCCATCAGCGCGTCGATATCGATGCCGGCCACAGCAATGGGCAGCAGACCCACGGCCGTGAGCACACTGTACCGTCCGCCGATGTTGTCCGGCACCACGAACTCCTCGTAGCCCTTATCGTCGGCCAGGCCCTTCAGGGCCCCCTTGCGGGCGTCGGTGGTGGCATAGATGCGCCGGGCGGCCTCCTCCGGGCCGTACTTCTTCTCCAGCAGCTCACGGAAAAAGCGGAAGGCCACGGCGGGCTCCGTGGTGGTGCCGGACTTGGAGATAACGTTCACGGAGAAGTCCACGCCGTCCACCAGCTCCATCACCTCGGTCAGCGCGTCGGAGCTGAGGCCGTTGCCGATAAAGTAAATGTTGGGCGTATTCTTCTTTTTCAGGTTGTAATTGGGCGAGCGCAGGCATTCGATGACGCCCCGGGCACCCAGGTAGGAACCGCCGATACCGATGACCACCAGCGCCTGGGAATCGGACTGTATTTTCTTCGCCGCCGCCTTGATGCGGGCAAATTCCGCCTTGTCATAGTCCTCCGGCAGGCGCACCCAGCCGGTAAATTCGCCGCCGGCGCCATCACCATTTTGCAGATGGTCATGGGCGATACGCAGGCGGGGGGACAGTGCGGCCTCGTAGGGCAGTGGGATAAAGCTGCGGACATTTTGCAGATCGACCTGTATCATGTTAAAACCTCCTCGTCGGTGCAATGCAACTATTTGCCCTATCGTACAACGTTTCCGGCGAAAATACAAGGGGAAAAACGGGACTTTCCCCCGCTTTTCCCTTTCTCGAGCTACGCCAGGAACACCGCCTGCTTCAAAAGATCGGTGAACATCCGCCCCCAACTGCGCCCCGGAACGCTCTCCGCCGCCAGAATGGGCACCGTCAGCACCTCCGTATCGCCGCTGCACAGCGTCAGCGTGCCCACCTGCTGGCCCTGCTGTATCGGGGCCGCCAGCGTCTCCGGCAGGTCCACCCGATACTCCAGCGACGATGCCTGCGCCTTCTCCACCACAGCGGTAACGCCCGTCTCCGGCAGCGTCAGGCCCACCTGCTCCGCCTCTCCCATGGTCACCGGCAGGGCGGGCAGCGGCTCCTCCGGCGCGGCGGAGACCAGCGTATAGGCGGAGAATCCGTAATTCAACAGCGCCTTGGCGTCGGTATTCCGCTTGTCGGACGTCTCCCCCTTCATGACCACCGCGATCAGCTCCATGCCCTCGCGCTCCGCCGTGGCGCTGATGCAGTAGCCTGCCGAGGCGGTGTAGCCGGTCTTCAGCCCCGTGGCGCCGTCGTACCAGCGGATGAGCTTGTTTGTATTGGCCAGATCAAAGGTGCCGTTTCGGATGCTGTCCGTCCATATGGTGGTGAAATTGCGGATGTCCGGGTGCTTTGTCAGCAGCTCGCGGCTCATAAGGGCAATGTCATAGGCGCTGGTAACGTGGCCCGCCGCCGTCAGACCGGTGGGATTGGCAAAATGGGTATCGTCCATCCCCAGCCCCCTGGCGCGGTTGTTCATCTGCTCCACGAACAGCTCCGTCACACCGGCGACCTTCTCCGCCAGCGCCACCGCCGCGTCGTTGCCGGAGGACACGCACACGCATTTCAGCAGCTCCTCCACGGTGATCTGCTCGCCCTCCGCCAGCCAGACCTGACTGCCGCCCATGCCGGCGGCGTTGGCCGACACCGTCACCACGTCGTCATAGGCCAGCGCGCCGCTGTCAATGGCGTCCATGGTCAGCAGCAGCGTCATGATCTTGGTGACGCTGGCCGGCTCCAGCTTCTCATGCTCGTTTTGGGCGAACAGCATCTGTCCCGTGGTCTTTTCCATCAGCACCGCGGCGCGGGAGGTCAGCGGCAGGTCCACCGCCCCGGCGTGTACCGGCAGCACAGCGGTGATGCACAGCGCCGCCAGCAGCGCTGTCAGTTTTCGTTTCATAGCGTCCCCTCCAGGCTTTTTTCTATGGGTATCGTCGCAGGAGATAAGGCAAGGAGCGTAAAAACGCTTTGCATAATAATGCAGACCTTTCCACCTGCCGAAATAGTCGATACTTGACCATGAGATAACAGGGTTTGAATCGTTCACCTGCCAATAGGCAGAGCCCATACATCTGCCTCTTGCTCTTCTCATATGCTCAACATTCGAGCGTATGCAATCCGCCTGAACGAGCTGTGAGGAATAGATGAGCTGTTTGAAATCGTACGGATATCTCACCATTTGAGCGAGATAGTACATTATCTTCTCGTTGCCCTGAACGCACTTCTGATGTGCCGCCATAACTGGTGAGCAAAGGTCAAAGTCGCCCTTTGTTTCATCAGCAAAGGCACGGCAGGTCTTTATATCAGGCAGGCTTTCAAAGCCGTATTCTGAGCAGAAGCGGTAATAGAACTCTCTGAACGCTTCGATAGGCTTGAAGTTGTGCCAAACGTCCCAATAGTGCATATCCCCTGCATGGTTTGAGGAAGCGTCCTTGAAGCCTCCCCCTGATGAAGGTGATGACGGCCAATAGAATGTGTTTTCGCATGGGTCATAGGCTTTAAGCACCTGTGGGATAATATCCTCAAAAATGATAAGATAGTCACGCTTTGCTTCCTCGTCCTCGGGGAGACCCCAATATTCCCATGCGGATTCTATCTCGTTGTTGCCACACCACAGACCAAGAGAGGGGTGGTTTCTCAGGCGGATAACGTTGTCACGAACTTCCCCACGGACAGTTTCTTCAAACTCCTCTGTGAGCAGATATGCAGAGCAGGCGAACATAAAGTCCTGCCATACTATGATACCATTCTCGTCGCAGTAGTCATAGAAATACTCGTCAGGATAATAACCGCCGCCCCACACTCTTATAAAGTTATAGTTTGCGGCCTTGCAATCTGCAAGGAGCTTTCTTGTTTTCTCCTCGTTACAGCGTGTGACTATCTGGTCTTCGGGGATATAGTTTGCGCCCATGGCAAATATCTTCACGCCGTTGTTTATAAA
>OHNQ01000341.1_pt1 | contig 29356 bp, 27 predicted proteins | sample 1569621 | NCBI WGS metagenome assembly OHNQ01 (sample SAMEA3879516, study PRJEB24766) | human gut metagenome | biome: human-associated habitat; feature: feces | place: USA | collected 1985/1987
AGAGAACAGGTCAACAGCAGTACTTATAAGATGGTGCCCCGAAGTGCTACCGTGGGAACCGCTACCTCGGATCCCCAGGCGTATGAAGAGATCATGGCAGCTATCAGTACAGCGAATATTGACCATGTGAAAAATGTGGCAGCAGCGTTAAATGCAAGAGCAGCAGCGGCTGCTGGGCAGACAGAAATCGTAGATGACTAAAGGTGAGACAATGAACAGCGGTAAGGTACCCGTGAACGTCTTAAAACGTTCCGTTCTCAGACAACTGAAGAATAAAAGGTCGGAAATAGCAAATAGCGCAGGTCTGGGGGCAGACTGCGCTGTTTTTGCGCCTTTTTCCAAGGGACAGATGGTAACCTGCGTTCAGGAAGGTGTCGTAGAACTTCAGTGTGAGAACGACCTGGCAGAGGCGGAGAGAGAGGATCTGTCCGTGATGCCGATGCGTCGTATTTTCCAAAAGTGTGCGAACAATCTGGCAACTGCCGGTGCAGAGCCCGTGGCAGCGGAATTGGTGATCTTCCTGCCGGAGAGCGTGGAAGAACCGGAATTGAAAGCACTGATGTCCGAAGCGGAAGGTATTGCCGCGGAGTTAAACATACAGATTATCGGCGGACAGACCAGAGTAAGTTCTGCAGTACGGCAGCCCCTGGCCACGGTGACCGGATATGGCATCCGCAAGACCGGTGCGGTGCAGATGGATGTGCGGAAAAAGCTGGCGGGTCAGGAGATCATTATTACCAAGTGGATCGGCCTGGAAGGCACCGCGGATCTGGCGGCCCGGAACCAGGAAGGACTTCTGACGAGATACCCGGCGTATCTGGTGGAAGAAGCTGCGGCGTTTGATCGGTATTATTCTATCTTACCGGAGGCCGCTACCGCCGTGAAGTCCGGCGGTTGTACCATGCATGATGCTTCCGAGGGCGGCATTTTCGCCGGCCTGTGGGAGATGGCAGAGGGTGCAGGTGTTGGACTGACAATAGATATGAAGAAACTTCCTCTCAGACAGGAGACAGTGGAAGTCTGTGAATACTGCAATGTGAATCCCTACGAACTGAGATCCGGCGGCAGCCTGATCATTGCAAGTCCGGAGGGAACCGCAGTGGTGGAGGCACTGGCGGCAGAGGGAATTCCGGCAGTGATCGTAGGAAGATTTACAGACAGTAATGAACGACTGATCCTGAATGAGGACGAGATCCGCTACATGGATCGTCCTCAGAGAGATGAGATTTATAAAAGCGTGTAAAATTCTGAATCCACCCCTTATGTAAGGGAAAATGCAATATAAAAGTTATAAAGGAGATAGAGGCATGAGAGAAGAATTATTAGCGATCATAGAGAAGAACAGCAGGATCGATCTGAAGGAACTGGCAGTGATCCTGGGAGTGGAAGAGATCGATGTGGTAAATGAACTGGCAGCACTGGAAGCAGAAGGGATCATCTGCGGTTATCATACCCTGATCAACTGGGAGAAGACAGACATTGAAAAAGTAAGCGCTCTGATCGAGGTACGTGTAACTCCCCAGAGAGGACAGGGGTTTGACAGCATTGCCGAGCGTATCTACAAATATCCTGAAGTACGCAGTGTGTATCTGATGTCCGGAGCGTATGATCTGATGGTCATTCTGGAGGGTAAGACCCTGCGGGAGGTATCTAATTTTGTATCTGACAAGCTGTCCACACTGGATTCCGTGCTGAGTACAGCAACGCATTTTATCCTGAAGAAATACAAGGATCACGGAACCGCATTTGCTGTAAAAAAAGAAGATGAAAGAGAGATGATCACCCCATGAGAAATCCATTAGCTGATAAAGTAGTGGATATCAAACCATCGGGTATCCGCAAATTTTTTGATATTGTAAGTGAGATGCAGGATGCAATCTCTCTCGGTGTGGGAGAACCGGACTTCGACACTCCCTGGCACATCCGGGATGAGGGCATCTATTCCCTGGAAAAGGGAAGAACCTTTTACACCTCCAATGCAGGTCTGAAGGATCTGCGTCAGGAGATCTGCAACACGATCCAGAGAAAACAGGGTGTAACCTATGACTGGCAGCACGAAGTGCTGGTAACGGTCGGTGGTTCCGAGGCTATCGACATCGGACTGCGTGCCATGTGTAATCCGGGAGACGAAGTGCTGATCCCCCAGCCCAGTTATGTATCCTATGAGCCCTGTGCGGTCCTGGCAGGAGCAACGCCGGTGATCATTGATCTGAAGGCGGAGAATGAATTCCGCCTGACTGCAGAGGAACTGGAAGCAGCGATCACGGACAAGACAAAAGTGTTGATCCTTCCTTTCCCGAACAACCCTACCGGTGCCATCATGGAGAAGTCTGATCTGGAAGCCATTGCGAAAGTTATCGAAGAACATGACATTTTTGTTATGTCTGACGAGATCTATTCTGAGCTTACTTATAAAGAGAAGCATGTGTCCATCGTCAGCCTGCCCGGCATGAAGGAGCGTACCATTTACATTAACGGTTTCTCCAAGGCTTATGCCATGACCGGTTGGAGACTGGGCTATTGCTGCGGACCGGCTGCTATCATCCAGCAGATGACGAAGATCCATCAGTTTGCCATTATGTGTGCACCTACCACCAGCCAGTATGCGGCAGTGGAAGCACTGAAAAACGGAGATCCCGACATCGAGGAAATGCGCACGGCCTATAATCAGAGAAGACGTTTTCTGATGAATGCGTTTCGTGAAATGGGACTGGAATGCTTTGAGCCTTACGGCGCATTCTATGTATTCCCCTGCATCAAGGAATTCGGCATGACCAGTGAAGAATTTGCCACCCGTTTCCTGGAGGAGGAAAAAGTAGCTGCTGTACCCGGGACCGCATTCGGTGACAGTGGCGAGGGGTATCTTAGAATCTCCTATGCGTACTCCCTGGAGAAGCTGAAGATTGCCATCGGCAGACTGGGACATTTCGTAGAAAAATTAAGAGCAGAACAAAATAATAAATAGTTACAAGCATTTTTAAGTAACTATCCGGAATCGCAGTCCATAAGCGGTGTCGGATAGTTACTATGCTGTAGAGGATAAATTATGCATATGATATTACACCAGCCTGTACTGGAAAGAGTGCTATTCTTCAATTATTAAACTACTCTTATCGGCAAAACATAAATGAATTTTAAAAGTAAAAAGTTTGAGATATATTGCCGATAGTGATATAATATTTCCGGTGAGTAGTTTTGCGGAGGTTGTGTATGAAATATGTAAATGTAAATGAAATAGCTGCAAAATGGAATTTATCAGAAAGAAGTGTAAGAAATTATTGTGCCCATGGAAAAATTCCGGGTGTAATTCTTGATGGGAAAACATGGAGGATTCCGGAGGATGCCGTAAAGCCGGTCAGAAAGAAACGAGCGGAAAAAATAGCAAATGATCTTTTGACCAGATTAAAAATGGAAAAGGAAGCAGGGATACCGGGAGGAATATATCATAAGGTTCAGATCGAACTGACATATAATTCGAATCATATGGAAGGTAGCCGCTTGACCCATGATCAAATCAGATATATTTTTGAAACGAATACGATTGGAATTCAGGATGAAGTTGTGAATGTGGATGACATTGTTGAAACAGCCAATCATTTCCGATGCATTGATCAAATAATAGAGTTAGCAAACTATCCCCTGAGTGAGGCATTTATTAAACAGTTACATTATATTTTGAAATCAGGAACGTCAGATAGTAGAAAAACGTGGTTTGCTGTTGGTGAGTATAAACGTTTTGAAAATGAGGTCGGAGGAAGCGCAACCGCAAAGCCCGCCGATGTATCCGGAGAAATGCGGAATTTATTAAAAAGATATAATCTTTCAAAGCAAAAGACGTTGAAGGAAATAATACAATTTCATTATGAATTTGAGAAGATACATCCTTTTCAGGATGGAAATGGCCGTGTTGGAAGATTAATTATGTTTAAGGAGTGCCTCCGTAATGGAATTACCTCTTTTATTATCGAGGATGATATAAAGGAATTCTACTATCGGGGGCTGAAGGAATGGAAGAACGAACAGGGATATCTTATGGACACTTGTCTGACTGCCCAGGATAGATTTAAGGTATACATGGATTATTTTGGACTGGAATATAGGGATTAAAAATTATATTTTCTTCGGAATCAGGAATGAATTCAAGTCTTAATTGCATACCGGGTCCCTGAGCCAGCTTCTGGACTCATTAGCGGAATATCCTGCAAAGCAGGATATAAAGTGCGATAGCACGAATTCGTGAGCTTATGATTGATATAAAAGAAGACAGATAAATTGAGGTGAACTATGGATTATCAGGGAGTACTTGGTCGTTTTACATATGATGACGGAACAGATATCCTGAACCGTGTATCGTCAGTAGAAGCTGGTGATTATCGGGAAAATAGGGATATTATCAACGAGATTGTCCTGTGGAAGATGAATCGCAGACCGCAGGTGACAGAGGAATTGATAGATGCCATCTTTTCATTAAAGGAGATCAAAACCCCGTTACAGGTACTGACGGATGAAAAGACAGAGAGGGTTGTAGAAAAATTACTGCAAACGAAGGGAATGCAGCTTCCAATGGCGAGTACGGTATTGCATTTTTATTACCCAGAGATATTCCCCATTATTGATCAGAGGGCGTATCGGGAGCTTTATGCTATGGATTATCCCAAAACGATGACGAAGATCCCCATGCTGACAGAGCTCTATCTCAAGTATATAAAAGATTGTTGGGAGTATCAACAGGAGAAGTGCCCGGAAATTGCATTTTCTCAGATAGATAAAATCCTGTATCAGTTAGATAAGGAAAAAGGTAATAAAGTAATATATTAATTGAGCAATAGAACGAAAAGGAGAATTATGCATATTATATTACACCAGCCGGAGATCCCGGCAAACACCGGAAATATTGGAAGAACCTGCGTGGCTACCGGCACCAGCCTGCATCTGATCGAGCCGTTAGGCTTCCGTTTAAATGAAAAAGAGATCAAGAGAGCCGGTATGGACTACTGGCAGCATCTGGATGTCACCCGATATATGAATTTTCAGGAGTTCCAGGAAATGCATCCCGGAGCGAAGATCTGGATGGCAACCACAAAAGCACATCAGACCTACACCGATGTAAAATTCGGACCGGACGATTACATCATGTTCGGCAAGGAAAGCGCCGGAATCCCCGAAGAGATCCTGGTAGAGCATGAAGAGACCTGCATCCGTATCCCTATGCTCCCTGAATCTGTCCAACTCTGTAGCGATCGTATTATATGAGGCACTCAGACAGCAGGGATTCGAGAGCATGCAAAGGGATGGAGAATTGCACAGACTGCACTGGAAGGAATCATAAGACTGTAAAAGGAACAATTCTGAGGAATTCTGAGGAATGTTCCTTTTTGATTGGAAAAAATGTATTAAATCATAAAATATTGGTCAGAAAAAATGTTGAATATACAATTGATTTGATCGGAAAAAATGTGGTAAACTATATTATGTAAGAAAGGAGGCCGCCAATGAAACGATTTGCCATGGAACAATTACAAAGCTGGAAAGAAAAGGAAAAAAGAAAACCCATGATTATTATGGGCGCAAGACAGGTGGGAAAAACATGGTTAATGAAGGAATTCGGAAGACAATTTTTCCCCAAAGTGGCATATGTATCCTTTTATAATAATAAGAGAATGAGCGACGTCTTTGAAATGGATTTTGACATTCAGAGAATTCTTATGAATCTTAATATCGAAACAGGGGTCACAATTACTCCCGGAGATACGTTGATCATTCTGGATGAAATTCAGGATGCACCGAGAGTCCTGGAATCTCTGAAGTATTTCTGCGAAGATGCACCGGAGTATCATGTTCTTGCAGCGGGGTCCCTGTTAGGAGTAGCGATTCATCAGGGAGTATCTTATCCGGTAGGCAAGGTGGAACTGTTGGACCTCTATCCTTTGAATTTTAGGGAATTTCTATGCGCCATGGGGGAAGAAGCTTTGTCTGGGGCATTGGACAGCAAGGACTTTTCCATTATAGACAACTTTTCGGATAAATACCTATTTTGGCTAAAAAACTATTATTATACCGGTGGAATGCCTGCAGTAGTTGATCTTTTCAGAGAGCAGAAGGACTATGCCGGTGTTCGGGAGTTACAAAAAGACATAGTACGTCAGTACCGGGGAGACTTTGGAAAACATATAGATGCCAAAGATCTTCCCAGAATTCGTATGGTATGGGAATCCATTCCGATACAGCTGGCAAAGGAAAATAAGAAGTTTTTCTTCGGACAGATAAAAAAAGGTGCCAGAAGTGCAGATTTTGAAATTGCGATACAGTGGCTCTTGGATTGCGGACTGATTTACAAGGTAAATCGTGTGAATGAGCCACATGTACCGCTGGCTGCATACAAAGAGATGAACGTATATAAACTGTTTGTACTGGATGTAGGACTGCTGGGGGCAATGAGTGATTTAGATGCCATGAGTATTCTGGAGGGCAATGATATTTTTGTTGAATTTAAAGGCGCATTGACGGAACAATACGTATTACAACAGATTATTTCGGATACAAAATATACACCTTATTATTACGGAACGGAAAAAGCAACCTTTGAACAGGATTTTATGATACAAATGGGAAAAGATGTTGTTCCCATCGAAGTAAAAGCAGAGACCAACCTGAAATCGCAGAGCCTGAAATGTTATTGTGAAAAGTATCATCCGCAGAAAGCTATCCGCTTTTCGGCAAAGAAATATATTGATCAGGGTTGGATGAAAAATGTACCGTTATATGCGGTGTGCACTTTGTAATGAGTAGATAAAAGTACAAGGAGAAAATATTTATGCAGATCCATGATACAGCATTTATAGCTCCCGGTGCGGTGGTGCTAGGAGATGTGACGATCGGAGAAAACAGCGGAATCTGGTACAATGCGGTGGTCCGGGGCGACAGAGATTCCATTGTCATCGGCAGAGAGAGCAATATTCAGGACAATGCGGTAGTGCATCTGGGCGGCGGATATCCGGTGGAGATCGGAGACCATGTGACCATAGGACACGGTGCGATCGTCCATGGCTGTAAGATCGGTGACAATACCATGATCGGTATGGGAGCCATTCTGATGAACGGCTGTAAGATTGGGAAAAACTGCATCATCGGTGCCGGAGCGCTGGTGACACAGAACGTGGAGATTCCGGATAATTCCCTGGTCATCGGCAATCCCGGGAAAGTAAAACGTGCTGTTACCGAAGAAGAGGTCCGGTGGAATCTGGAGAATGCGCAACTTTATGTGGATGAGGCGCAGGAAGAGATAAAAAGAGCATTTCCTTAACGGAAGTGCTCTTCAAATAATGTAATATTTAGCAAACTATATTCAAAATTATATCTTATGAGAGTGTACGAAAATCTTTGCTAGTTGATATTAGCTGTTGAATTTATATAATTTGATTTCTGGATCTGAAGTAGTAAGTAGATCATCTACAAAATATTGATGCATACGTGGATTGTTAATATCTGCTATTTTCATTAATAAATTTCGGATAATAGGGTTTTTAGCATGATCAATGTCATTTTGTTCTAGGCCGATACCTAATAAAAATTTTTCTAAGTTTTCAGCAATACGAACAGATTCATTTTCAATAAGATGTTCTTTGTAAAATAATTGTTTCATTGAGTAACCTCCTGTTTTTTTATATCTTTAATATGACAGAAAATAGTGGTGTAAAGTTTTTTAATAGGAAAGTTACACAATGCGATCCGTTAGAATCTCTTTTTCATATTTTTTTGGAGAAACATGAAAGGTTTTTGTAAAGGTTTTAATAAAATGAGAGTAGTTCTTGAAGCCAACCGCATAACAGATTTCGGTAATTGATTTTTGCTCAAGAATCATTTTGTGAGCCATGAGCATACGTTTGGATATTACATAGTTCCACAGAGTATTCCCAGTGTAATATTTAAAAAGGTGATTGAGATGGGAACTACTTATATTCAGGTATCTGGATATTGAAGCTACTGATATATTTTCCGTGTAATGATCATCTACATATTGGATAGCATTTTTAACAAGATCAGGAAAAACAGTAATCCCTTCATTTACTTTATTCTGATTTTTTTGGAGAAATTGTATTAAATGTATCAGCGTGATACTTAACCATGTTTCCAAAAGAATATCGGATCCAAACTCATTTTTGGTATTATAATATTGTTGAATCATCCTTTCATTATTTAGAAATTGATTTAAAATTTCATCGGGCAGATGGAAGAAACAGCAGTTATACTGTTCTAAAAATCTGTATATATTGCTGACAGGAGTAGACAATTTCTTTATTACATCTTGGTTTACATGGATAATGACACGCTCATACGCCGTTTCTTTTATAAGATATGGACGATGGAGTTCGTTAGGAGATACTATCAGAGCATCTCCGCGAACCAGATGCTTTCTGATGTTACCCGCAAAGTAATCAATATCTCCTCTAAGAAATACATATATTTCATACTGATCTGAGTGAATGTGTAAGTCAGAGCAGTCTTCTCCTTTTGAAATGACATGGGAGATACTGATGGGCAGATTTAATTCCTCTATTGTATAATTGTTTTCCTGAAAATCTGTTGACAAGCTGATCCTCTCTTTTGACATGGTAAATACCGTATAATATCCACTCCTAAATTATTTACATTAGTATAGCATGATATGACATAAACACAATAGAAAATGCAAAGATTTCTTTTACAGTTGAGGTACAATATAGATATCAAAACGTTTTGAAGATGAAAAGTTACTATGTGGATAAGAACAGATGATGCCAGGGAAAAGGAGATTTGATATGTTATTTCCGGTAGATAATGAAGCAAGACAGATGAAAGAGTTAAACGGTATCTGGAAATTTAAGAGAGATAACTATTATAAACAGGGATTTGAAGAAAAATGGTTTGAAAAACCATTGGAAGATGTAATCGATATGCCTGTACCATCAAGCTATAATGATATTACTACAGATCAAGAACTGAGAGATCATGTAGGGTGGGTATGGTATGAGAGAAAATTTGCAGTTCCAAGATTATGGAAAGATCAGAGGCTTGTACTACGATTTGGAAGTGTGACGCATCATGCTGTAATATATCTGAACGGAAAAGAAATTACTCGCCATAAGGGTGGTTTTTTGCCCTTTGAGGCAGATGTGACGGAAATGGCCAATGAAGGGGAAAATCGTTTGACAGTAGCAGTAGGAAATATACTGGAATGGGATTGCCTTCCTGTTGGTCATATAGAATATGCCAGGGATGAGATGCATCCCGAAGGCCAGATGGAACAAAAGTTTGATTTTGATTTCTTTAATTATTCGGGTATTCATAGACCGGTCAGATTATATTGTACGCCCAAAGAATATATTGAGGACATTTCGGTTAGAACGACAGTAGATGATAAGGATGGGATGGTACATTATGAAATAAAAACAAATGCAGAAGAGAAATCCATAAAAGTATATATCCTGGATGAAAAGAATCAGGTAGTTGCTGAGAGTAATGAGATGAAAGATATGGTTTTGGTAAAGGACGCACAACTCTGGCAGCCGGGATCAGCTTATTTATATAAACTGGATATTTATTTTGGACAGGATCATTATACTTTGCCATTTGGAATTAGGACGATTCAGCTGACAGAAAAACAATTCTTAATCAATGGAAAGCCTTTTTACTTTAAAGGATTTGGTAAACATGAAGACAGTGATATCAGAGGCAAGGGATTGGATGAGGCATTAAATGTCAGAGACTGTGAATTGCTGAAATGGATCGGTGCAAATTCCTTTAGAACTTCACATTATCCTTACGCAGAAGAAATGATGCAAATGGCCGATCAAAAAGGAATTGTGGTTATTGATGAAGTACCGGCGGTTGGAATGAACTTTTTTGATGGCGAAAATGGAGGTATTTTCACAGAAGATAAAGTAAATGAAAAAACACTAGCATATCATAAGCAGGTATTGAAGGAATTATACCAAAGGGATAAGAACCATCCTTGTGTTGTTATGTGGAGTATTACAAACGAACCGCATTCCAGCGAAGAGGCCTCAAGAAATTATTTTGAGGAAGTTACAAAATATATTAGAAAACTGGATAGTGAAAGACCAATAACGGGAACCATGAATGTTGATGTGGAGGATGATAAGATATCACAGTTTTTTGATGTAGTATGCATTAACAGATATTTTGGCTGGTATGTCGGAGCTGGCAAAATAGAACGGATATATCCTAGCCTAAAGACAGATTTGATAAAGTGGCATGAAAAATACGGAAAACCTGTCATTGTGACAGAATATGGTGCAGATACAATAGCAGGATTGCATAAACTCCCCGAAGTGATTTTTTCAGAGGAATATCAAAAGAGGTGTATTGAAGAAAACAATAAAGCCATGGATGAATGCGATTTTGTGATAGGGGAACATATTTGGGCATTTGCAGATTTTATGACGGCATTTGGACTAAAGAGGGTTGATGGTAATAAAAAGGGTATATTTACGAGGGAACGACAGCCTAAGACAGCAGCGTTTGCAATACGTGAACGATGGAGAAAAATGTTATAATTGCACATTAAGTAATGCCAGAAACAGAATGGTAAAAATCTGTTTCTGGCATTTTATAATGTGAGAAATTATTGTAGTTGCCTATTCGGTTAAACCGATTCGTTCAAATTGTTCTTTAGGTGCCTGATTATCCTTCATCATTTTCTTCATTGCTTGGCAGAGGTGGTCTTCTATATTGCTGTCATGAATAGGGCATTTTTGCTCAGGATCTGTAAGGAGGTCAAACAACATAGTACCAAAACGATAAGAATCTGTAGAGTGGTGAACAGGAACTTTAAAAACCCCACTTTGTTTCATAAAATTGAAAGCATTCTTATCACAAAGTTCTGCTTCTGACATTTCTTCCTGGGAAAAAGGCCGATCCATATGGCAAGGCATAGCAGTATATTCATATAATGGCTGATTTTCTGGATCCTTACAGGAACGCATATAGACATATCGCCCGTCAGTAATACAGATATGACCACCAAAGATACCGAAAAGTGCATAATCACGTATGGGTGTATCATTTCTGATGACAGGGGTCAAACTATGGCCATCCATATACTCTGGGGGAGCAATTTGGAAGAATTCGGCTAATGTAGGTACAATATCAATGGTTTGGGCAAGCTGATTCCTCCGTTCGCCTTGAATGGGATTTCGTGGGTCATAGATGAAGAACGGGATGTGGATCAGTTCTTCATACATAGGCTGAACATTTTTACCCATCCATTCTTTTTCACCAAGCATAAAGCCATGGTCAGTATTGACAATAAGCATGGTATCTTTCCAGAGGTCATATCTATCCATCATATCTAATACTTTTCCAAGATAGTGGTCACACATACTCATAAGTGAGGCGTATTCATAGCGGACATGTCTGGTAGCGGCCTCTCCATATTCGTTCTTTCCATAATCGGGCCAATCCAGATTTTTACCATGGTAGTTATCAGGATATAATTTTTTATATTCATTCTGGGTATAAAAAGGCTCATGAGGGTCGAAAGCCTCTATCTGTAAGAACCACAGGTCTTCATTATGATTTCGTTCAATAAAATCAAGGCCGCTTGTAAAGGTTTTGCATTGTGGCATAGCAGTTTCAGTTGTGATAAATTGCCGGTTTACCCAGTCGTGACGCCAACTTTGTGTATTTTTGCGTCGAGAAAGCGTATCAGGGTAGTCAGGCCAGGCAACCTGTCCCATCCATGGATCCCCCTGTTGTCCACGGACAATTTCATGACTGTCAAATTTGGTTAAATAGCAAGAGCCACCATCCTGCCAGTAATGAAAATGATCTGTGGAAATATGAGTGTAAATTCCCGCATCTTTCATACGCTTAATAACAGAGTCGTCAAACGGTTGCATAGGGCACCAGGATGAATGAAGAAAATTGTAGCGTCCTGTGTGTAATTCTCTGCGTGCGGGCATACAAGGCATGCTTCCGCCATAGAAACAGTCAAAAGTAAGTGCCCTTTCAGCCAGACGCTGAAATTGCGGCATGACGGTCCAGCTACAGCCATAGTTGGGAAGAAAATGCCGGTTTAAGGAATCAAACATTATCATAATTGCTTTCATAAATATATAGCCTCCTGTTTTATATTTCTTTACCACGATAGGAAGAGGGAGAAATTCCTTTTACTCTCATAAACGCTTTGTACATTGTGTTGCTGGATGAAAAACCTGTTTTCTTTGCAATCGTAGTAATCGTCAAATCGGTAGTTGTCAAAAGCCGGATCCCCTCATCAATTCTAAGGCGGAGTATTCTGTCGTTCAAAGTTTCATTGCAACAACTTTTTAGTAACTGAAATACATATTTTTCAGAGATATGGAAAACATCTGCAATGACTCCTGCACAAAGGTTAGGATCGGTATAATTCTGATCGATGTAAGCCAAAATATCTGCCCCGAGGTTTCTGGCGGTACGAGCCATCACAATCCCATACTGCTGTTGCAATTCAATATTCAGATTACGGAATACTTCATAAACAGAATCCAGATCGTATTCGTCCAAATCATTTGGAAGGATAGGAGCGTGGTAGCGTGTTTCCCCGTTTCGTTCTGCTTCCAATGAAAACTGATTACAGACAGTTGCATAAACGGAACGAAGAGAAAAGAACATCTGGCGCAGTTCTACAGAATTTTGTTCGGAATGACTGATTGTCTGGTGGATGGTTTTCAAAATCCGATCAGCATTTTGACCATTCCCACTAAGCAAAGTGCGTTGAAGGTTGTCAAGATCCTGAATGCTAATCAAAGAGCGGACAGCACGAGAGGAATAAGTGTGAGTAAATACATATACACCGTCAATGCGGTATCCGGCGGATAAACGTCGTTTTGCCTGAGTGGAAGCATGCTGGGTGTAGGAAATATCCTGAAAAGGATTGCTGATGCCCACTTTAACAGACTGATTATGGAGTTCACGTATATGTTTTAAACAATTGCTCAACAGATCTGACAGACCTGAAACAGATTCCATTAGGCAGTATATATAGTTTTCTGCCTGATATAATATAATGGTTTTCTGACTTAGCTGTAAAAGCTGCTCATAAAGCAATTCTTTTAATGATATTTCTTTAGAAAAAGTCGTTTTTTCCGGTATAGAAAAAACAAGGGCATTCATAGAAAAAGAAAAATCCCCAAAATACTGTTGAAAAGAGTGAATCTCCTGCTCTGTACTTAGACCAGAAATAAAAAGTTTTTCTTTTAAGCTGTCGGCAACCATAGTATCAAGACTTTCGATGGTTGTCTTGCAATGACTGATTTCCGAGATCATATTTAATACAGTGCCTTCAATTTCCAAAAAAGAATTCTGCACATTGGGCTGTCGATCCATATCGTGAATGATATGAAGGATTCGTTCAATAGGGCGCGAGCGTCTGTAAGCAAAGTAAATGGATGCAATCGTGCCTAAAAGAAATGCTATCCCCAGATCAGCAAAAATTAAACGGATCGTAGCCTGATGAATTGGTTTGAAGTATTCATTTTTGACTCCGATTGTAAGATAACCTTGATCGCTTTGCGGTAAATTTATTATTTCCCACGATTTTTCTGCTAAATTATCTGGATAGTTATGTTGAACTAGAACCTCACCATCGCCATTTTTCAATACAGTAAATCCATAGTCAGAAGCAGACTTTAAGAGAAAACTTTTAGCAACAGCATCCGGGTCTAACTGAACAATCACCAGCATTCTTACATTGGGATCTCCGTAAGTAGGAAAATAATAGGAAAAGTTCAAGGAGTTTCTTATTTCTTCGGAATTAACGCAATCTGTTAGTTGGTCACTATAAAAAGAAATGCCAGTATTATTTAACGGAAAGGTTTCTAACCAGTCAGGAGTTCCTTCGAAGGCACTTGATTTTATATAGGAATAAAAAGAATCTCGGCTGTCAAAAATATAATTTTGTGTAAGTACATAATTGAATTTGGGAAGGTATACCAATACATCCTGAACATACTCAAGATTTTGATAGTACAGTTTAATTCGTTTTTGCAACAGTGTCATGTCATAGAATAAGGAAGAAGATGAACTGCGCGTACTGTTATAATAAATGGACGTAAAATCGCGATCACTGTATAGATTTCTGGTGGCGTTAAAAATAGCCTGCTCTTGGAGATCCAGTTCTCCTAACATACTGGAGGCGTAATCACGTATTTCCGCAATAGCCTGATTTTGTTCAGAACGTTCAAATGCCCGGCATACAGGAAAAAAACATAAAAGAACCAAAAAAATAATTGCAACATAGGTAGATGCAAAAATAAAAAAATCTTTTTTGGCAAAATTGTATATTTTTTCCATATAATCACCTCAATTTTTTGTAATGTGTATACATAATATAGGATGTTTGAAAGGAATGTCAATGGCATAAAGTGAAATTCGTATGGAAGTGTACTAATTTCATTGCCAAGGAAAAATGTCAACTTTACTTTTTTAATTGTGCAGTTTAGAGTAAAAAACACAAAAATGATACGTGAATTCGTCATTTTGACAATTACAAAGAGGAGGCATTGTATGAAACGAAAAGAAACGTTGACAGGAATCTGTTTCGTTCTTCCAGGGCTGATTGGATTCATCATATTTATATTGATACCCGTGATCATGTCATTGGGAATCAGTTTTACGGAATGGAACTTTCTGAAGGGGTGGGATTCAATAAAATTTACAGGATTGAGAAATTATTTGAAACTGTTTAAAGATGATTGGTTTGTTGTATCCTTAAGAAATAACATTTTATTTACTGCGGTGACAGTACCTTGTCTGTTAATTTTGGGATTAGTGATGGCAGATTTGATTAACAGACATACATATGGAGGGTCTGCTATACGGGTAATGATATTTATTCCATACATTGCCAGTGTAGTAGCAGTATGTACAGTATGGCAGGTAATGCTTCAACCGAGTTACGGCCCGATCAATGAGTTCCTGCGTACTATTGGAATTGAAAACCCTCCGAAATGGTTGGTTGATGAACATTGGGCATTGATTGCAATTATGTTGATTAATATCTGGTCGCAGGTAGGATATTATGTTGCGGTATATATGTCAGGACTTAAAAATGTTCCTGCTGATTTGTATGAGGCAGCACAGATTGATGGCGCATCCAGCATTCAGCAATTCCGGTATATTACAGTACCGCAGGTAAGTCCGACGACTTTTTTCCTGGCTATAATGGGAATTATCGGTTCATTTAAGGTATTCGATATGATCAGCGTATTAACAGCAGGTGGACCGGGAAATTCTACTTCAGTAATGGCTTATTACATATATAAGACAGCATTTACAGATTTTAAAATGGGCTACGCCTGTGCACTGGCATGGGTCTTGTTCCTTTTGATTTTCGCAGTTACATTAGTACAGTGGAAATTCCAAGATCGTTTTGCTAATGAATAGGAAGGAGGCAGTATATGAAAAAGATACAGATACACAAAGTGATTTTTACAGTTTTTTTATTTGCGATTGGCTTCACTATGCTGACTCCGTTACTGTGGATGATTTCCACATCATTTAAACCGGAAAACGAAGTATTTCAGTTTCCTATCAAATGGATTCCGGAACACAGTGTCGGACTTGCCAACTATAAAGAAGTGTGGGGATCTGCCTATAATTTTGGAATGTACTACCTGAATAGCATTAAGGTGACGGTAATATCCACGGTTCTTCAAATTTTGGTATCAGCTTTAGGAGCTTACGGATTTACAAAGATTAAGTGGAAAGGCAGAGATCAGCTTTTTTTAGTGTATTTGGCAACAATGATGATCCCGGCACAGGTTATGATTGTCAGTCGATTTGTAATTATGCAGAAAATGAACCTTTATAATACACACATGGGAATTATCATGATGACCATGTTTAGCCTATATGGAGTATTTTTGCTACGTCAGGCCATGATGGCAATTCCGGATTCGCTCTGTGAATCTGCCAAAATAGATGGTGCTGGTCACTTGAGAATATTTTTTCAAATTATATTCCCGTTGGTAAAGCCCTCTATTGCTACATTAGCGGTATTGAAATTCGTATGGACGTGGAATGATTATCAAACACCATTGATTTTTTTAAGCAACCGTAAACTATTTACAATTCAGCTAGGTATGAAATTATTTGCTTCTGAATCTGGAAGCATCTATTCCCTGACTATGGCTGCAGCTGTATCAGCAACGATACCATTAATTATTCTGTTCCTGTTCGGGCAACGTTATATTATTGATGGAATTGCTTCGGGTGCGGTAAAGGGTTGATGTAAGGGTATTTGTAACATTTACATATACACACATGAAAGGAGAAGAATTATTATGAGAAAGATGAAGAGAGGACTCAGCCTGGTACTGGCTTCCATTATGGCAACCGCCTTAGTAGGATGTTCCGGTGGAGAAAACACAGAAACAACGAATACAGCTACCACGACTGAGAACAAGGAAACAACAGGAACTACTCAGGCAGCAGATGAAAATCAGGAGGAAATTACTCTGCGTTTTGTCAGCTGGCAGACCAATCATGATGAACAGAACCAAAAGGTTGCGGCAGCATACAAGGAACTCCATCCTAATATTAATGTGCAGTTTGATTATGTAGGTGACATGAACAGTAATGACTATCTGACAAAGACTGATATTATGCTGATGGGTGGCGAAGCAATGGATATTCTGATGGCGCCTAATTACGCTTCCTATATTGTGCGTGCGGAGTCTGGATCCTACCTGTCTCTCGATGATTATTTTACTGAGGAAGGAACTACTGCAGAGGACGCATACAATGTAATTGTAAGAGTAAACGATCAGACATATGGTATTCCGGGAGAAATGAAATATAATCTGGTTCTTATCAACAAAGATATGTTGGATGCAGCCGGACTGGATGTACCTTCTTTGGATTGGACCTGGGATGATTATCGTGAATATGCTGAAAAGCTGACAAGTGGAAGTGGAGCGGACACAAAATATGGTTCCTATTTTCACTCTTGGGGGAGCTGTAACTTATGGGGAATCAGTAGTGGAAAGGGTGGAAGCACAATCTTTAATGATGATAAAACCTTAACTTTTGATAATCCCAACTTAGCTAAGTTCTTGCAGCTGCGTTATGATATGGAAAATGTAGATCATAGTTCTACACCGTTGGCAGATGTTAAAGCTCTGAACATGAATTATCGCGATCAGTTCTTTAATGGAAATATTGCAATGCTTCCCATGGGAACAGCTATGCTTAGTGACATTGGAAATGAAAAATATGCACATGATTTCGTAACTACATTTGCACGCCAGCCTTTATGGGACAAAGATGGTGAACATTATAATGAAGCAGGTGGAAATATCTTTTCTATTGCAAAGACATCCGAGCATCCCAAGGAAGCATATGATTTCTTACGGTTCTGGACAACGGAAGGTGTAGATATTAAGGGAATGTTTATTTCTAATGAAAAGGGAGCTGTGAAATCTGATAGTGTAAAGCAGATTATTGCCGGATTTGAGGATAAGCTTGACACAGATACCTTAACCAAGATTATGGATGATCCGGATTGGGTTGACAGCTATGGAACATACATTCCTGATTATCAGAGTGAAATTGATAGCATTCTTACAGAGGAAACAGATAAGTATCTTCTCGGATCTCAGTCTCTGGATGACACCATCAAGAATTTGATGGATCGTGGTAATGAAGTAATAGAAGAAAATAAGTAGAGATATAGAAAAATCGCTTAAGTCGGAAGATTTAAGCGATTTTTCTAAAAAGGAGTCTATGGAAGAAAAAAATAAAAAAATAGTACTATTGAAATTGTTTATATCTACGCTATATTTGAGCACTTTTACATTTGGTGGGGGATATGTCATTGTTACACTGATGAAGAAAAAGTTTGTGGACGAATATCATTGGATAGAGGAAAATGAAATGCTTGATCTGGTGGCAATAGCACAATCCTCTCCGGGAGCCATAGCGGTAAATGGTGCGATTGTTGTAGGTTATAAACTAGCAGGAGCTGTAGGAACTTTTGTGGCAATTTTGGGGACCGTGCTGCCTCCTTTTGTCATTTTATCAGTAATATCTATATTTTATAATGCTTTCAGAAATAATTGGCTGATCAGTCAGCTGTTGGAGGGAATGCAGGCAGGAGTTGGTGCAGTGATAGCTTCTGTTACGGTGGATATGGGGCTACCTATTATTAAGGAAAAGGATCCTTTATCTCTGGTCATTATGGTGGGAGCGTTTATTGTAGCATGCGTGTTTAGCATAAATGTAGTGTACATTGTGCTAACGTGCGGAATAATTGGTGTAATACGCATACTTCTTTCAAAAAGGAGAAGCGGAAAATGATATATTTACAATTATTCTGGAGCTTTATTCAGATTGGGATGTTCAGCTTTGGTGGTGGATATGCCGCCATGCCCTTGATTCAGGGACAGGTAGTCACTGACCATGGATGGCTGACTATGTCAGAGTTTACGGATCTTATTACGATATCACAGATGACACCGGGGCCGATTGCGGTTAATTCTGCAACCTTTGTAGGACTGAAGATTGCAGGTATACCTGGGGCAGTAGTAGCAACACTTGGATGTATTTTGCCGTCCTGTATTATTGTGACAGTGTTGGCAAAATTGTACTTGAAATACCGGAGTATGGATATGCTACAGGGAGTATTGTGTTCACTTCGTCCGGCAGTAGTGGCGATGATTGCATCAGCTGGAATTTTGATTCTTATGACGGCCTTCTGGGGAAGCAATACGATAACTTTTACTGGAACAAAATGGGTCATGGTATTGATTTTTGCCATATGTGTAGTTATACTGCGAAAAACAAAGATGAATCCTATCTGGGTTATGGTATTGGCCGGGGTAATTAAAGTGTTTGTATCACTTGTATAAGGCGAAAGACAGGAGAACAATATGCCACCAATTAGTGTACTGATAAAACCCTCGTCGGGAATGTGCAATATGAAATGCGATTATTGCTTTTATTGCGATGAAATGAAAAAAAGGATGCGGGAATCCTATGGATTCATGACAGAGCAGACACTTAAGAATGTTATTCGTAAAACAATGTTTCATGCGGAAGGCATGATAAGCTATGCGTATCAAGGTGGTGAACCGACTTTACGTGGAATTGCGTTTTACGAAAAAGCGATGGAATATCAAAGACATTACAATAAGTGCGGAATACGTGTAAATAATGCGATGCAGACGAATGGGTACTTGATAGATGATGAATGGTGCAAATTTTTTAGGGAGAATCATTTTTTGATTGGCCTTTCGGTAGATGGTACGAAGCAGATACATGACCTTTATCGTCATGGCAGAAGAGGGGAACCGACATTTGACAGGATTAAGAAGGCAGCGGAACTTATGGATCAATATGGTGTGGATTACAATATTCTCACAGTAGTAACACAAAAAACGGCCGGTCACGCAGCGGAAATTTATAATTATTATAAGGAACAGGGATGGAAATATCAACAGTATATTGCATGTCTGGATCCTTTGGGAGAAGACAGAGGGAAGACACCATATGCTTTAAATCCTGAACAATACGGGATGTTTTTGACGGAATTGTTCAACTTATGGTATGAGGACTGGAAAAAGGGTGAACAACCGTATATAAGACAGTTCGAAAATTATATAGGGATTCTTTTAGGCTATCAGCCGGAATCGTGTGAGCAAAGAGGAAGCTGTGGTATACAGAATGTTGTGGAAGCAGATGGAAGTGTGTACCCTTGTGATTTTTATGCGTTAGACGAATATAAACTAGGTAACTTTAACTGCAATCGTTTGGAAGAAATTGATAAGAAAAGAAAAGAAATTGCATTTGTGGAACAGTCTCAAATAGTGGCAGAAAATTGTAAAAATTGCAAATTCTATAAAATATGTAAAGGAGGATGCCGAAGAAATAAGGATTTTAATGCCATGAATGGAGAATATGAAAATTATTTTTGCAAAAGTTATCGAATATTTTTTGATATATGTCTGGAAAGAATGATTCAGATAGTTGAAATAATTAAAAATCAAAAAGGATAAATGCAGAAAATGGACAAATATAAAGCGAGGTATAAGATGAAAGCAGATATCAGATGGCTAGATGATCCAGAAATATACCAAGTAAACCGAATGGATGCACATAGCGACTATGGGAACCACATGTAGGTAGATGCATTACGGAAAAAGAAATGCTTTTAGATCTGGAATATTTTCAAAAGAATCATATTAATGCGGTAAGGACAAGTCATTATCCTAATCAAATTCCTTTTTATTATATGTGCGATGAGATGGGGATCTATATGATGGCGGAAACAAATCTGGAAAGTCATGGCTCATGGCAAAAAATGGGAGCAATAGAACCGTCCTATAATGTTCCGGGATCATTGCCTCAGTGGAAAGAAGCTGTACTGGATAGGGCTAAAAGCAATTATGAAACTTTTAAAAATCATACTTCTATATTGTTCTGGTCTTTGGGAAATGAGTCAGTATTTATAACTTAATTCTGTGTCATCAAACTGAAATTCATATTGAAACGTTGCCGCATCCTCTTTAGAATCTGCATTAAGTAAAATTCCATTACCTGTATATCTTATTATACCGAACATTGTTAAAGTAATATTCAGAAGTGCTTTTCCAAGATTCGTCTTTCCAGTTGCATTGCACCCATAAATTAACATTTTTCCAATAACACCATCCGAAAGACAATCTGTATTAAACTGATAACCTGCAATATTTTCAAAATCTATTGTAATTTCATCTTTAAAGTTTTTATAATTTTTCAAGGTGAACCTTTTAAGCATATCTTATACCATCCTTCACAAAAGCACTAATGAGTAATCTCCTATGCTTACAGTATAACCAAATTTTAGCTTCTCTGCAGTAATATGGTGTAAAAAAATTACGGCATATTGCAACTTAAAATTACAATACATCCACAGAAATATTTGCTTTCTTCTGGCGGCATATAAGCAAAAAGAGCATTTCCCTAGCGGAAGTGCTCTTTTGCGAATTCCATATCCTGTACCAGTTCCAGTGTTCCCAGATATTGCTCCTGCTTATCCCGGACAGCGTAATAAGTCACTAAGAATGTCCGGCCGCCCTTGTCCATCCAGACCGGTACCTGGTCCAGATTCCCTGCACGGAATTCTCCGATAATGCGGCGAACCCGTTCTTCGATTTTAGGCGGGTGACAGGTGAAGACCTCCCGGCCCAATGCCATACCGGGACGCTTGAACACCTTGGGGCCTTCGTTAAAATAACGATTGACATTATCGATGTCCACGAAGGTAATCTCCAAAGGAATCGTATTCAACATGGCGGTCAGCTGTGACAGGGTCAGACTGCCGCCGGGAAGGTGGATTCTGGTCTCACCATCTGCAAAAGCATGTTCCGCAGACATGGTGCCAACCGTAGAGGCAGTGTCAGCCAGATGTGCTTCCGCAGCCTCCCAACTATCACCCCGGATACCGAAGCATTCCGCATAATCTTTGGCATCCCGGTAGATGTGATACCATTCCTCCTCCGAGAAATTCAGTGCGCAGTTGGGGAAGAGGATATTGGATTCCTTGTAGATCATTTCTTCCATGCGGTTCAATACGGCATTCAAACGTTGTTTCCATGCATCGGTTTCTTTTTGGTGTTTTTGTTTTGCAAGCGCATTCAGTTCATCCCGGATCTCATCATCCACTGTCCACATGACTGCAGAGGGGCCGCTGATCCCATATTGCACCTTCAAATGTGGATAAAGTAAGTCTCCCTTTCTGGCATAGTGGATAGCAATCTGGCGCAGCTCGTCAAGCAGTTCATTGGAAATTCCATTATTTTCCAATGCCTGCCTCGCACGGGCAATCAGCTTTTCCAGTGCTGCATTTTCCAGCGTAAAAGTCTGCAGGGGATGCCCGGAGATCTGGATCAGGGCGGCAGCGGCGGAGAGCCGTTGGTCCTTTATGTCTTTAGAGTGTAGTTTCTGGGCAGCTAGAGATGAGGCTGCTGTTTTTTCGGCATTGGCAATTTTCTCTTCTGTCGTGGAACCATGGAACAGGGCGGAATGCACATCACAGAGCCGCTGCAATTCTTCGATGGAAGTACCCTCCCGCAGCAGCTCCTGTTCGGCCTGCATAATTGCGGAAGGATCCACATCCTTACATTCCCGGACGAAATCCGCCTGGACATTTTCCAGAGCTTCTCCGTGATTCAAACGTTGTAAGTAAGACTTAATCTGATCTTTCATATAAAAATTCCTCCGGAACCAGTATGCCCCGGAGGAAAGTTTGTTATTCTTTTATTTTTATGATTAATCATCGTAGTGTGTTTTGATAAATTCGCAATCCACTACCAACACATAGAAAACCGAGCCATAATGTTCACTCTCCACGATACGCCCATAATCCAGAACCGTCTTATAAGTTCCATCTTTGACAGCAAGTCGGTATTTGACATAATCATTGTATCCGTTCATGCCGGATTCTATCTGCTGCCAGATGCTTTCTTCTACCTGTGTCAGATCTTCAGGATGCACCAGATTACGGAATTGATGTTTCGTAAAATGCATAAAATCATCCAGATCCGTACATCCTGTCAGCTGAAGCATTTCCTGATTAGCATACAGGATGCGTTCATCCTCCTTTTCGGCCCGGTAGATGAAAAAGGCACCCGGCAGGTTGTCAGAAACATCCGATAATGAAAAACCAAGCTGTGTCCGTTTCGAATTGTGGAAATCCGGCCGGTAGGCCAAAGCACCATGTTTTCCCTGTAATTTTACCTCATAGAGTGCAATGTCAGCATAACGGAGAATGTCAGAGACTTTTTCTGCGTTGGCGGGGTATTCCGCATAGCCCAGGGAAATGCTGTAATTGTGTTCGACGCCTTTGGCTGAAAAAGAGCGAGAAGCCTTGCTGAAAGCGTCTATCATTGGGGCAGCCTCTTCTGCACTGCAATCCTTCAGGATAATACAGAACTCATCACCGCCATTTCTGGCAATAATGGAATTATCCGGAAAAGCCTGCACTAAGGATTGTGAAAGCTGCAATAGAACCTGATCACCGATAGTATGACCATAGACATCATTGATAAATTTAAAATTATCCACGTCAAGTAATATACCGACACAGTTTTTCTGCTTGTTTCCCTCCAGATACTCCTCCAGCTGCAAATTAAATCCGTTACGATTTAAGAGACCGGTCATAGAATCCGTCAGAGAGAGTCTGCGAAATTTTTTGCGTTGCTCGTCAACGAATAGTATAGATATCGTTAGAACCACCAGTAGTAGGATCACTGCAATGCCACATAATACTATCAGTTGTAAAAGTGTGCCATTCTTCCAGCCACCGGTGGGCATGACTTCCAGCTTCCAGCTACAGCCTCCCAGAGTAAAATCATAAGAGACGGGATCCATCAGAGTCTCCTCCGACTGGTCTACCACGGTATATTCATCGGTCAGAGGTGAGATGGTCTTCGATAGCCGGTATTGATAACCGAAATTGGTTAAGGCATCAGCGGAATGCTGAAAAATATCAGGAACCTTGATGATAACCATAGTCATGCCCCAAAAATATGGAGTTCCCTTCTCATCCTGTAAAAAAACTGGATTACGGATCGAAAGGACGTGTCCTCCCTGCTCCAGCTCGAAAGGACCATGTATGATAAGCACATCATTAGCAATGCTGTAATTTACGGTCTCTCCGCGGTATTTGTCATGGATCAGGTCTATTTTACCTGCTTCGTTGCCTTCGGCGGGATAGATATCTGTTACGATGCCCCCGGGAGCCACTTGGATGCTCCGGACGTAATCTGCCATCATTCTGTCCGCAATGATATCAAATTTGTCGATTCTGCCGTCCGTACTGATCAGAAGCTGCTCCAGTGTATCCGTGATATTGATACCGGCATTCAGATCTGCGATCATGTTATCACCGTAGGTTACAGCATTTAGTTCCGCAAGAGTGCGGATGTGCCTGGAGTCGTTCTGCTGTACCGCATGAGCGATCATATATAAGACAATACTGCCGATAAGAAGTATCCATAACGGCAGCAGCCATTTGGTATGAGAAAATTTAACTTTCTTCCGTGTCATAGTGCTATGCTTCCTTCGTATGTGTTGGCAAAGTGATTTAAATTTAATTATAGCATTTTGACGTTTTTTTGTATAGACATGAGAAGATATTTCATTCCGCTTCGGTCCGTGCTAAACATGTGCCACTGGCACATGGCACCCTACCCTCTACTCGCATATCGAGGGATTATCATCCCACTTTTATGCTCATATCGGGGCGGGTCATAAGTATTTTAGTATCATAAAAAAGAATAGAAATGTGGTACAATACCTAGGGAAAGATAATTAGTTACGAAAGAATATGTTAGGAAGCATGCATAAAAAATTATTGGGAATATCAGCTGGACAAGGAGAAGGGCAATAAGGTAATATATTATTGCATGCCGGAACGGAAAAGGAGGATTCCTCCGACGGAAGGAATCGTCTGCGGAATGGAGATTAGTATGGAATATATATCAGATGCACAGGCAAAACAGATGATCTTAGAGGTAGGACGCAGGATGTATCAGGGCGGCTTCGTGGCAGCGAACGACGGAAATATCTCCTGTAAAGTCGGAGATAATGAGATCTGGGCAACACCAACGGGAGTTTCTAAGGGATTTATGACAGAGGACATGCTGGTAAAATTGGATCTGGACGGGAATGTGTTGGAGGGAACGCACAAGCCTTCCAGCGAGATCAAGATGCACCTCAGAGTATTCAAGGAGAACCCGAAGGTACAGGGTGTGGTACATGCACATCCCCTTACAGCAACGGCGTTTGCCTGCGCAGGCATCAGTCTGGAAGAACCGGTGCTGATGGAAGGGGTACTGTCCTTGGGCTGTGTGCCGCTAGTGCATTTTGCCCTGCCGGGCACAGAGGAAGTGCCGGAAGCGGTAGCTCCCTATTGCCGGGAATTCAATGCAGTACTGTTAGCAAACCATGGCGCGCTGACTTGGGGTGACAATCTCATGCAGGCTTATTACCGCATGGAGACCACGGAATATTATGCGAAGATCCTGATGATGAACAACTTCATCTTAGGGAAGAAGACGTTGTTGTCCCAGGGACAGATCGACGATATTATCAAGATCCGTGCAGGATGGGGTATCACCACAGGCGGCAGACCCATCGGACCGGAGGGCGCGCAGAACCTGGAGGATATCTGTATTTCCCAGAAGAGGTGATTTGTTTTTCCGGGCATATTAGCGCGATAGCACGAATCTGTAAGCTTATAATAGAGGGTCATGTTAGAGACTTCTGCGAAAGCAACCTCCAACAGGGCCTTCTTTTTGTGCTTTATTTGTGTAATTGCATAGACGTAAGCAGGGGGAAAAGCTCCTACAGGACACAGATTTTTCACAGAGTGAACACTTTTTCAATACAAAATCCAACTATACTTGAGAAAACAACGGAATTTGGACGGAATAGCAATCGGAGGTTCGCCGTGAAGAACAAAGAGATCAAACAGATATTTTTTTCCAAAAAGAAAAACAAAAAAGAGAAAAAAGGAAAAGGGCGTAAAAAGTGGATCATCGTTGCGCTGGTACTGGTACTCACGCTGGGCGGTGGTTCGGTGGCAGCAGTGGTGATATTACATAGAAACGGCAATCGATCAGAATTTTCCATGCCGGCTAATATGTCGGGATTGACCTTCACGGAGGATATGACTGCTGCGTCAGGTGTTACCAATGTCGGTATTACGGAGGAGACCTTCGATGTGGAGAATTTGACGACCAATCTGGAGATAGAGGAAGTATATGCCGTGTCTGGAGAAGAAGTAACTGCCGGGGATAAGATTTTGAAGCTGACGGAAGAAAGTGTGGCGGAAGCGAGAAAGGAACTGGAGAGAGCACTGGAGGATGCGGAGCTTGCATATCGCACCGGAGCTATCGAGTATGAGCAAAACCTGATCACAGCGGAGTATACGAGAGACAGTGCCATCCTCACCGGACAGCAGGCGAAGGAAGTCTATGATGAGACCGTAGCAAGTCTGCAGAGTGCTGTGACCAGGGCAGAAGAGGAATTACAGGATGCCGAGGATGATATAGCAGAGTATGAATCCTATGTGAATGACGGTTCCTATAAGAGTTATTTTAAGGTAGATGAATATCAGGCAATCTATGATGAGAACTTGAAAGCCCTGACGGATAAACTGGATGAGTGGGGAATTGGCTGGTCCCAGATTACCGGCGGGTCAGCCGGATCTGTGCAAGCAGGTGGAACCGCAGGCAATGTGCTGGGTAGCAGTGGACAGGACAGCAATTCCTCGAATGTGAAAACTCTGGCATCCCTATACAGCATTTTGGAACAGAACCTGAAGGATCTGGAAGAGGCACAGGAAAAATATGAGGATGCAGTCACCAATGCTTCTTTTAACTTACAGACATTGCAGTTAAAGCTTCCCAGCCTTCAACAGGCCGTCACGGAGGCGAAGGAAAATTATGAGATCCAGCAGGCGCAGGCAAAGCTGACCTATGAGACTTCCCTGTCCGGCGCAGAACGGGCAGAGAGCGATTATAACACTACGGTGGAAAAAGCTAAGTCCGATCTGGCAGCTCTGGAAAGTACTTATGAAGATGCCAAGGAGAATCTGGAATTGTTTGAAAGCAGTGTGGGGGACGGATATTTCTATGCATCTGAGGATGGTACGATCCTGCGGACCATGGTGCGGGCGGAGCAGGCTCTGACTTCCGATGCAGTGGTATTCGTTTACAGCAATCCGAAGGAGCTGACGGTCACCGTATCGGTAGATCAGTCGGATATTACAAAACTGACTGTAGGCGACAGTGCTTATGTGCAGTCCTCCGCAGGCAGCGGATATACCGGTGTGATCACAGCCATTGATCCGGTATCCTCGTCTAGCAGCCGTACCAGTGTCACTTACAGCGTGACGGTACAGATCAATGTAGAAGATGAGGAGGACAGTTTAAGTGCCAACGAATCCGTCACCGTAGTCTTCGGCATGACGGAGGAAGAGATCGAGCAGTTACAGCAGAGACAGAGTATGCAGGGAGGACAGACACAGTCATGAAATTAAAAAGCCCACATTTTGATAAACTGAAATCCCTCACGAAAAAGCAGAAAAAACTGATCCTGGCAGGGATCGCATTACTTCTGCTGATCCTGGCAGCCTGCTATACCGTGTTTATTGCACCGTTACTTCAGAAAGAACAGTGGATCTACAAAGAAGAGACGGTGGAGCGTGGTACTTTAAAGGTAGGTGTGACGGAGAGCGGCTCTCTGGAATACAACACAAAATCCATAGATTACGATCTGAATCTGGACGTCAGTGACGATGACGAGGATGACAGTGAGGAAGATGACGATGATACCGTACAGAAATATCTGAAGATAGAGGAGATCTATGCTGCCAGCGGGCAGCGTGTCACCGAAGGCGAGGAACTGCTGAAATTCACGGAAGACAGCGTGGAGGCGGTTCGGGCGCTGTTGCAAAATGCGGTAGTGGAGGCGCAGGCAGACTATGCGGCGGCAGAGAGTACCTATGAATTGTCCCTGCTGGAAGCCCAGACCGACTACGATACCCAGAAGATCAGTGCTTCCTATGCGGCATCCATCCGCAATACTTCCGGGACCAGCGTGACGAACAAAGTGGCATCTCTGCAGGTACAGCTGGAGCAGAAGCAGGCGAATACAGCTTCTCTGCAGGAGAAGCTGACAGAAGCCCAGGAAGATTATCAGGATGCATTGGAGACCTACGAAGCGGCAAAAGAAGGTTATGAAGGCGCCGGAACCGATAATACAGTGAATTTTATGACGATCCAGAATGGTTATCTCAGTGCCAGATCCAAATACCAGCAGGCAAAATCAGCGTTGACGCAGGCAGAGGATGCTTTATCGGAGAATGAAAGTGCTATTACCGATCTGCAGAACCAGCTGGCAGCGGCACAGGCAAAGCAAAAAATCGATAAGCTGGATACAGAAGAGACCTATCAGGAAGCGGTGATCACCGGGCAGAATGCCCAGACCACTTACAACGCTGCTGTGGAAGATCTGAAGGAGACCTTACAGGAAGCGGAAGAGACGAAAGAAAAACGGGAAGAACAGTTACAGGCGTTTGAGGATTTTGTCGGAAGTGATGGTATCCTGTATGCCACAGAAGATGGTGTGATCACAGAGGTCAGCTACGAAGCGGGAGACCGTCTGACGACGACAGGAGCTCTGTTTTCCTATGCAACGTCGGATGACATGAGAATCTCCGTGGATGTGACCCAGGAGGATATCGTGGACCTGCAGGTAGGAGATGCGGTAGATATCACCTTTACGGCATACCCGGAGGATTCCTATACCGGAAGCATTCTCTCCATCAATACCACGGCTACTTCCGATTACAGCAACACGGTAAGCTACACTGTGGAGATCAGCGTGGAAGGTGAACTGGAGCAGCTCTACGGCGGCATGACGGCAGATGTGATCTTCGTTACCGAAGAAAAAGAAGATGTCCTCTATGTATCCCGTAAGGCGATCGTAGAAGAGAACGGCAAGACCTATGTCTATCGTAAGACAGCACTGGGTGGAAGGGAACTGGCAGAGGTAGAGACCGGTATCACCAACGGTGTGGACATTGAGATCCTGTCAGGACTGGAAGAGGGCGATACCATCTACCTGGCAAGTAAGGTCAGCTCCGAGGCAGAAGTCAAGAGTACGGAGGAGACTGCCGATTCCGGCAGCAGTTCTGATACCGCAGTCGGCAGTGATATGGAGTTCGAGATGCCAGAGGATATGCAGATGCCTTCCGGAGGAGCAATGCCGCAGGGTGGTCCCGGGGGTGGTGATTCCGGCAGCTTCGGCGGCGGAATGCCGGGCGGTCCCGGAGGACAATAAATCAGGCGGATGGAACAAATGTTGAGAAACAGACAGGAATGATTGGGAACAGTTATGAAGCAGAATGAAAATGGGAAAAAGATCAAGAAAACTATAAAAAATCGGATGAGCCGGATCAGATCGTGGAAAAGCTGGTCGAAAAGGCGCAAGCTCACCACAGGTGTCTGTGGTGTCTGTGTGATCGCTGTAGTGGCTGGTGCCATTGGTCTCTCCGGTGGTTCCGATACGGAAGTCATTTATAAAGAGACCACCGTAAAATACGGGACACTGGTCAAAGGTGTGACGGAGACCGGCTCCGTGGACATCGGTACGGTGGATCAGACCTTTGATCTGGATATGAGTGCCCTGCAGAGAACGGATACTTCCGGCAGCAGTTCCTCCGGCGGCTCCTCCGGTAGTACTGCCGGCAGCAGCTCTGGTTCCGGTGGATTTGGCGGCATGAATGCTTCCGGCGGCGGAGCTCAGGGAGGCTTAGACATGTTTG
>OHNQ01000354.1_pt1 | contig 28473 bp, 19 predicted proteins | sample 1569621 | NCBI WGS metagenome assembly OHNQ01 (sample SAMEA3879516, study PRJEB24766) | human gut metagenome | biome: human-associated habitat; feature: feces | place: USA | collected 1985/1987
CGCTCAGCTAGCTCCGTATGAGGAAGCATCACCATATTCATCACCTGTATCTGCCAGGTGGAGAGGTTTTGCGCGAGCTTTTGCTTTAGCTTACTACTATGACCATCGGTCGTCATAATTCTGTCACTTCGACTTGAGTTCCTCTACAATCTGAGCCACCCTCTCACCAATACCGATGGTATAACCTTGGGAGACAAATACCACTCTATTGAATGTATCTGCAATGATCACCACTGGTTTATCCAACCTGCCAGATAGCTCGTTGCTCTTCACGAAGTCGTACTCTATATCCCATTTATCCTCACCCCAAATTGCTTCTGGTAATAGCGACTTCAGCTCAGCAGAGGGGTCATTGATAAGTACCACAGTAGGCAACAAAAGCTTTCCATCAGCCCCCTTTATCGCTTGCATATCTCGCAGGATGTGATCGGTAGGCTCATGATGGGCACGTCCTAAAATAAGGAGATAATACCCACGCCCAGTAGAACTAATAAGTGACTTATCGCTATCGCTAGATAGATCGTGGTAAAGAGACTCAGCATTAAGGCTTCCTATTACACCAATTGCTGTTTCATCTTGATCAAAAAGGAGAGGAGCGACCTTGCCACACTCCTGTTTTCGCAGAGCCATCAATACCGCACCATTGGCAAGCCTTGTACCCGTAAGAAGGTAATTTCTATTATGGAGGAGCTTAGCTCCTGAGACTTGATCATATGGAAGCTGCCAATCAAAGCCATAAGTAGATAGCTGTCCTTCATCATCGACATAGCCTATTGAAAAGTTGGTCTCATACTTAGGTGTCTTGAGGTATCCTTCAGGCTTATAGGAGAGCAGAAGCTGGCAGTCGGCACTGACCTCTTCACTTTCAGTTTTTTCTTTGAATGGCAAAATCTCTGCACGCTGTTGCTCGTCCTTGAAAAGAATCACACCATTAGCTGTGTCGTACTTCGCAGAGATACCCGCTGTGCGAAGCAACCGCACCAATATCACCTGAAGGCTACGCAAATCACCAACTTTATACTGCCACACAGTTGCTGGGCTCATTACAATTCCCCTCGGATTATATGACTCATCTACCTTAAATCCATCAACTACCGTTGCAAGCGTCTTGGCCTTTTGAGCTATAGTGAGAGTTTTCCACTCTGGGTGAGCACTCTTTATCTCCTTGATCGCTTCATCGAGTTGCTTCTGGACAGGATAGAGATGCTCCAACATCACTCTAGGAGAGAATAGGTCGGCATCACTCCATTGAGCAGAGGTGAGGTCACGAGACAAAGTCTCTCTCAGCACGTCAATATTGACATCATGGAGATCCTTATCGGTCAAGGAGGCTAATATCGCCATCGCTTCTTGGACTTTACCCTGCTGTGCCGAAGATCTTAAGAAGTCGGCAATTTCCCTATGATAACCACGACTTTCCTTATACAGACGTGATAGCTGTGTTGCTTTTTCTCCAGAAAGTCCTAGCTCTGTAGCCAATGAATTTGCCTGCTCATCAGTAGGGAAGGTATCGGTATATGATTGGCGAAGGGCATTATTTTCCTCCATTCGCTTAGCGTTGATGTGCTCCATCTCCTCCGTGACGGCAATTTGGGGTACTCTCTCAATAGGAGGTGTGATGGTCAGATGCATCTCAGAGGGGACATCACTCCAATCACCTAGAGTAAGCTTCAGAGTACCACCGCCCTCTTTATTAGTGAGTTTGCCTATCGCCATCTCCTGCGGACTACGACTAGCCACCACCACTACATCACCAAAACCTAGCTCTACCGAGGCTTCACCCAATCGATTGGTAGTGCGAGTTACAGCAGGATAGAGATCGGCATAGTTATAAATTCTAAAGGTCACCTTAACCCCCTCCAGTGGCTTTCCCTCCTTATCCACTACGGTCACCATCGCTGGAGCTACAGGGATATAATTCTCAGAGACGTTGAGCTCAGTCGTATTGAGATCAGCGCCAAGCCACTCTTCCTTACCCACATACGGTCCGAAAGCCCTAGTATGCAAGAGCATCGCCCTAAGCACTGGAGCATCAAACCAAGCGTGGTCTAGTACAGGAGCAGGCTCACTAGCTCCTAAATAGTGCCATTCGCCATCTACCCACGCCTCGACCCAAGCGTGATTATCATCAGTATGTGCCCACCTTGGAGTGTATACTTGCCGAGCGGGGATACCTACCGTACGCAATACTGAAACAAAAAAGGTACTTTGCTCCCCGCACCGTCCTAGCGCATTTCGAAGAGTAGCCAAAGGCGAAGAGGTACGACCATCACTAGGAGCATAAGTAATGTGTTGATGAGCCCAGTGATTGAGCTCTATCACTGCCTGCTCCATGGTCATATCCTTCACAAGATCTCTAAGCTCCTCATAGTAGGTAGTGCGAAAGTCGTCAAGAATTTCATTATTCACCCTTAGTGGTAAGACAAAAGCTCTCCACTGATCGAGTGGCACGCTACTTCCCCATGGAAGCTCCTGACGCGCTTTGATTGCCACATCGATATTGGCTCGATAAAACTCAGGGGAATGATCCAATATATCAGGAGTATAAGAATAGGCATAGAGCCAAGTCATTGCTCCCTTTTCATTTGAAGTGAGAGAGTCACCAAAGTCAATAGCTTCAATACCCAAGTATGCCAACTTATCAGAGAGTGCACTTTCGGCACTACGCACTACCTCACTAGAGAATAGCGACTCATTTTTACTCTCAGCTCCCCCACAAGCCACAAGAGCTAAAGAAAGCCATAACGCTGAGGTCACAGCAAGACATTTAAAATTCCTTATAAGCTTCATAAGTATCATTTACGATGACAAATTGATCAAGTGCTCAAATGTACTCATTTTTAATGACACTCCAAGCCACCACCTCAAGTAAGTAGGGGCCACACCTTAGAAAGGCCATTATCGTACGACGTTCATAGTGGCAGGAGTCTCTTTGTTAAGAAAAAGAAAATAGAGATGTCAGGGGAGATTAACTGCCGAAGTTTTTGTATATTTGAAAAGCAAATCAAAGACCAGAAACAGATACATATATAATGATAAACGACCATAAACTACCAACCAAAAAGGATCAAGCCGACTTTGAAAAAGAGCTCGTTGGCCTACAGCCAAATATGTACAGCTTTGCCCTCTCATTAACCGCTAATCCCACAAATGCCGAAGACTTGATGCAAGAGACCTCGCTCAGGGTGCTGGATAATAGAGACAAGTATCGACCCAACACCAACTTCAAAGGGTGGGTATTTACCGTGATGCGCAACCTCTTTATTAATAGCTACCACAGAAGCGTTCGGACCAATAATATTATTGATGACTCTGCCGACCTCTCCTATATTGGTAGCCAAAGAGATACAGAGGGGCTTGGGGCTCCCGATCACGAGCTAAGTCTTAAAGAGATCAATCAAGCAATAGAGGCATTAGACGAATTATATCAGATCCCATTTTCACTCTACCTTTCGGGCTTTAAATATAAGGAGATAGCGGACCAACTTGATCTCCCAATAGGGACAATCAAAAGTCGAATATTCTTTGCTCGCAAGCAGCTTCAAGAGCAATTGAGTGACTATCGGTAAATCTACATTATAAGTGACCTAAAATGGCACCTTAAGAGTTTATTCTTAGGGTGCCATTCCTTTTAATGTTAGAGAAACAGAAAATTTACAAGTCAAAAGTCTTTGCAATTGAAATTTTTAGTGTATATTTGCCAACAAAGGGAATTAACGGGAGTGAATGAGAGGTCATTGCTCCGAGTGTTGCATAAGCTAACTAGCATATAGTATGAAGATATAGCCAACTTGAAAGCAAAATAGGCGCCTCCAAGTTTGGACAACGATAGTAAGGGTTGGCAAGAGCCCTTGCTCGGGTGTTGACCTTGGTTGACATTCGATACATTTGGGATTTTAAATGATGATTGCAGTCACCTCGACGCCTCGAAGGCGTCGGGGTGATTTTTTTCTGTATCATGGTAATGCTCAATAAGTGCACGATAATGTTGCACGAAGTGCCATTCTCCAATTAGCCTCTTTTGAGCCTAGCTATAGAGCTTCATAACCCGATGGTATATCAAGGCAAAAAATTAGATGCAACTAAGCATTTGCTTAGATGCATCTAATCATTTGCTTAGTTGCAACGAACCGATTGCTTAGTTGCAACCAAACTAGCGCCTTTATACGACACTGAGTATCAACCTATTACAAAAACATCTTTTAACGCCCTATTTTCCTCAAGAAGTTCGCAGGTAAAATTGAATTATTGCCACCTTATCAGTAGAGCTATAGTAGGATCAACTCTGCAACTAGGTTGCAGAGAAAAGGGTCTATCTTTGTGGAAGTAATAACAATCAAACAGGTACAAGAATTATGGGAGATAATCATAGTCAAGTTCACGGACATGAGGAAGAGGAGGTAAGCCTTAAGCCGATTTTCATTTCGGCAGCCATATTAGTGTTAATCGTTGTGGGCCAACACTTCTGGAGTTGGTGGCCACAAGGGTGGTTACAAGATGTGCTTTACATCCTCGCATTTTGCCCTGTAGGAATTCCTGTCCTTATAGAGGCGTGGGAGCTCCTCTGGAAGGAGCACTCCTTCTTTAATGAGTGTGCATTGATGTCGATAGCAACCATTGGGGCATTTTGTATTGACCAACAAAATGAAGCGGTACTCCTTATGCTTCTCTACCAATTAGGAGAGTACCTTCAAGATAAAGCGGTACACAAGGTGCGCCGCAGTATCTCCAAGACTGCCGATGTGCGTAGCCAAACAGTCCTTAAAATAGAGGGACAAGAGACAAAAGAGATACCAGCAAAAGAGGCGCAAGTGGGCGATTACTTGAGAGTAATCCCAGGCATGCGAGTATCGCTGGATGGAAAGCTTCTCTCGGAGGAAGCCCTTTTGGACCTCTCTGCACTTACAGGTGAGAGTATGCTTGAGGAGCGGGAGAAGGGTGCAGAAATCCTTGCCGGCAGTGTAGTGAGCACACGCCCTATAGATATTGTAGTGACCAAACCATACGAGGATAGCACATTGGCACGTATCCTTCAGATGACCGAAGAGGCGAGCGAACGAAAACCTGAAACAGAGCGACTTATTCGTCGATTTGCAAGAGTCTATACCCCAATTGTTTTCGGGCTTGCTCTCCTTGTAGTATTAGCACCATGGATATGGAGCTTGGCATCTTCTAGCTTCCAATACGAGTTCTCTGATTGGCTCTATAAGGCACTAGTCTTCTTGGTAATCTCTTGTCCTTGTGCATTGGTCATCAGTGTCCCTCTGACCTATTTTAGCGGAATGGGGGCTACTAGTCGTCATGGGCTACTATTTAAAGGAGCACTCTATTTGGAAGAATTAAGGAGGATCACAGCAGTAGTATTCGATAAGACTGGAACCCTCACAGTAGGAGAGTTTGAGGTAAAAAAGGTGCTCACATCTAGCATCAGCAGTGAAGATGCATTGGGGTACATATCGGCAGTTGAAGCACATAGTAGCCACCCAATGGCACAAGCCATTCTGAGGCACACTACAAATAGTGAGCGGAAGGAAGTAAAGGACATTGAAGAGGTTACCGGAATGGGGCTGACAGCAATTGGCAGTAATGGCGAACGGTTACTAGTAGGAAGCGAACGAATGATGCTCAAGGAAGGGCTTGAGGTGCCCCAATCTCTATCTCCTCAGGGAGAAAGTGCCGTACTGCTTGCCATAGACAGAGCTGTCAAAGCAACTGTAATTCTTTCCGACCAAATAAAGCCTCAGAGCAAGGCAACTATATCGGATCTCCAACACCTTGGAATCAATAAACTGGTGATGCTCTCTGGCGACAAACCAGAAGTGGTGCTAGCAACAGCTAAAGAAATAGGTCTTCAGGATGCAAGAGGCTCCCTACTCCCTGATGATAAGATGAGGGCAGTGGAGGAGCTGATGGTAAATGATCGGGTAGCCTTTGTCGGGGATGGACTGAACGATGCTCCAGTAATGACCATGAGCCACGTGGGAATAGCAATGGGTGGTATCGCCAGTGATGCCACTATAGAGGCAGCAGACATCGTAATACAAGGTAACGACCCATATAAAGTGGTGCAAGGAATAGAAGTTTCAAGGCATACCCATAAGATTGTAGTACAAAATATTATCTTTGCACTAGGGTTTAAGTTTGCAGTGATGATTTTGGCACTATTGGGCTTTGCTTCCTTAACGCTTGCTGTACTTGCCGATGTAGGTGTGACACTCCTTGCAGTACTCAATTCACTCCGTGCACTTTACTTTAGAGCCAAAACACTTCAAGAATGATAGGAAAGACTATGGAACGAGAAAGACTATCAAAGCTACTAAGCCACTTTGGCGTGAGGGTAACTCCAGTGAGATACCTCTTGTATCAGGCTCTAGAGGAAGCGACTGTGGCAATGAGTCTGAGCGATCTAGAGGTAGAGCTACGCACGATAGATAAGAGTAGTATCTTTCGGAACCTACAATTATTTCTCGAGGCTGGTCTCATCCATCAAATACAGGATGGTAGTGGCGTTGCCAAGTATGCCGTAAGTCAGGTAGAGAGCGTTGAACACCCCACAACCCATGCTCATTTCACTTGTCGGAAGTGTGCTGAAACCATTTGCCTCGAAGGTATCACTTTGGACCTTACACAGCTTGCCATTCCAGAGGGCTTTCAGGTGGATGGCTACACACTCATACTCAAGGGGATTTGCCCACACTGTAAGCGCTAAGTAGATAAGCCTCAATCATTGCCAACACCCCGGCACGTCTACTTCTGACATCTTTTTGGGGAATAATAGATAATTGATTACCTTTGCTAGTGTGAAAAAGTGACTTCATAGAGCAATAGATGGGAAAGGTAATAGCAATATCCAATCAAAAGGGTGGCGTAGGTAAGACGACTACGACAATCAATCTCGCCGCATCACTAGTGGCCTTAGAGAAAAAGGTACTAATCATAGATGCTGACCCTCAGGCCAATGCAACAAGTGGCTTGGGAGCTACCCCTTTATCACCCAATAAGACGGTCTACAACTGCATGCTAGGCGAAGCCAATCCTCGTGAGTGTCTTGTGGAGACCTCCGTGGAAGGGCTCATGATACTTCCCTCTCATAGCGATCTCTCTGGGGCAGAAGTAGAGCTAGTCTCTGTCCCTGACCGTGAGTTCGTGATGCGTAAGATTACGGATCAGCTTCGAAACGATTATGACTTTATTTTTATCGATTGTTCTCCAAGCTTAGGACTCATCACGGTATCGGTCTTGGCTGCAGCAGACTCTGTAATCATACCTGTACAGTGTGAATACTTCGCACTGGAGGGGATCAGCAAGCTATTGAGCACCTTGCAGGTAGTTAAGCGAAGAATCAATCCAAAGATAGATATTGAGGGCTTCCTTATGACCATGTATGATGCCCGTACTCGTCACTCCAATCAAGTGTACGAGGAGGTTAAGAAACACTTTAAGAGCTTAGTATTCTCCAGTGTCATACATCGTAACGTGAGACTTAGTGAAGCTCCTAGCTTCGGGCAGTCGGTGCTAGACTTTGATATAGACTCTCGTGGCAGTCAAAATTACCTTCAACTAGCTCGCGAGCTTCTGGAGAAGAACAAACAATTATGAGCAAAAACATCAATAAGAAAAATAGCCTTGGCAGAGGACTAGATGCTCTGATCACACCAACACTCAGTGATGTGGATGTGCAGGGCTCTTCCTCCTTTAATGAAATAAATCTTGAGGATATCATACCTAATCCCGAGCAGCCGAGAGAGGAGTTTGACCCTGAAGCCCTCGAGGAGCTAGCACAGTCTATTAGGCACCTAGGTATTATTCAGCCAATCACCGTGCATGCACTCTCTGATAATATAGGGAAGTACCGTATCATCAGTGGAGAGCGCCGGTATAGAGCAGCCAAGATAGCTGGGCTCGAGCGCATCCCTGCCTATATACGCACCGCCGAAGATGAGCAGATTATGGAAATGGCTCTGATTGAAAACATTCAGCGCCAAGACCTCAACGCCATCGAAGTAGCACTCGCCTTTAAGAAGCTGATCGAAGGCTACGACCTTACACAGGAAGAGCTGAGCAATAGAGTGGGCAAGAAGAGAGCCACTATTTCCAACTACATCCGGCTCTTAAAGCTCCCTGCAGAGATACAAATGGGCTTAAAGGATAACAAAGTCTCTATGGGGCATGCCCGTTCTCTTCTAGGCATCGACGATCCTGAGGTGCAACTAGCTTTCTACGAGCAAGTAATCGCAGACCACATCTCAGTACGTAGCCTAGAGCAGATGGTCAAGCTATACAATGAGCCAGAGGAAGAGATACCCGATAAACCACGCTCCTCCAACAACAGCAAAAGGAAACCCACTAATAGCGAAGAGGTAGAGCTACTCACCAATCGCTTCAGAAGTCTCTTTGGGACCAAGGTGACCATGACGCTCAGTGAGCAGGGCAAGGGGAAAATAAATATCCCATTTGACTCCAATGACCAGCTTGAGCATATTCTTGCACTGCTAGACCGACTATGAGGAGAGTTCAGCAAATCTCATTGCTAGCACTCTTTTGGCTGGCACTATCGCTATCGGCCAAAGCAGACCTTGTGCCAACTGATAGCATACCTCCCGACTCCGTCGTTCAAAGTGCCACTAGAGACAAGGTGGTAGAAGAGGTAGTGCCAAATAAAAAGAGTAAAGAGGTCAAGAGCTTTCAACCCAATTCCACAAAAGCCGTACTATTTAGCATCATTCCTGGTGGTGGACAAGTGTACAACCGAGTATATTGGAAACTCCCTATAGTAATTGGTGCCTATACGGCTTGCTACTATGCTATCTCTTGGAATAATAATAACCTCCTTGATTACGCAACTGCATTTAGAGACATCAAGAGCTCCACACCTATGGAGCATCAAAGTTGGAAAGACTTTATTCCCTACGGTGCAGACCCCAAGAGCTATGTCAATAATACAGGCTTTCACGAACAACTTAGGAGAGGTCGTGACTTCTATCGACGCAATCGCGATCTCAGCATCATCATTACTGTAGGTATCTATGCCCTATTTATGATTGATGCCTATGTTGATGCTGAGCTATATAGCTTCGATATTTCGCCTAATCTCACCCTTTCCTATGCCCCAGCCTATATCCCCTCCACCCCACAAACGCCCGACAGCGGGATAGGCGTGCAATTAGCACTTACATTCTAAGCATTTTAGACTTATGACGATGAATAGACTTCTTCTTACAGCTACCCTATTACTTGGTTTTTGCACTGCACTTTTCAGTCAAGAGCCCAATAATGGGGAGGAGGTAAACATAGAGGATCTTGGCCGACTTCCCGAAAGCTTTGAGATGAGCCTTGATTCACTATTCAATCGTAGATATAAAGAATATTACAATCTCTCCAAGAGAGATAAGCCCAATACCCAAAGTACTCGGACACTAGATCAACTCTATCGCAGTCGTCTACACGCTATGGAGAGTGCCATTCCCCTCACATACAATCCCATAGTTCGCGAAGCCATTGAGCTCTATGTCAATAAGCGAAGTCGCCTGCTCAGCCTAATGCTTGCTAAGGCCACCTACTACTTCCCCATCATAGAGTCGGCCTTGGATAAGTATGGAATGCCTTTAGAGCTAAAATACCTCGCCATCGTAGAGAGTGCCCTCAACCCAACTGCTGTCAGTAGGGCTGGAGCCACAGGGCTTTGGCAGTTTATGCTCCCCACGGGCAAGGCTTACGGACTTCATATCGATAGCATGGTCGACGAACGGTGCGACCCCTACAAGAGCTCCGAAGCAATGGCACGCTACTTTCAGGATATGTATGCTCTATACGGCGATTGGATGCTCTCCATTGCCGCCTATAATTGTGGTCCAGGGAATGTCAATAAAGCTATCCGCCGCTCAGGAGGTAAGACCGATTTCTGGCAGATTTATCAATACCTACCTCGTGAGACCCGATCATACGTGCCCTTCTTCATTGCTGCTTTCTATGCTATGGAGCACTACGATGAGCACGATATCCGACCCAATATAGTCAATGTCCCTCTCGCCACCGATACCGTACATATTAACTTCCGACTCAGCTTCGATGAGATACAGCATGCCAGCGGAGTGGATATGAAGGTGATTGAAGATCTCAACCCAATGTATAAAAAGAGGATTATCCCCGGTAATAACGGTACACAGATACTTAGATTACCCACTGCCAATGCTACTGCTTTTAGTATACAAAAGGATCAGCTACTCGCCAAGCGACAGTCGGAGCAGAGTACCGCAGAGCTTAAGGAGTCTAGCAATGATACCGCTGCTAAATCGATCACCCATACAGTAAGGCGAGGGGAGACGCTCTCCAAGATAGCCTCTAAATACGGGGTCACCATAAATGATATCAAAGCATGGAATAACCTCTCTAGTAACAGCCTAAGGGTTGGGCAAAAGCTCTCCATCAACGGCTCCAAAGGTAGTAGCCAAAGAAGCTCCAAACAAAGTAGTGCTTCTCCAAAGGTCAGGTATTATACGGTAAAGAAAGGTGACACCCTAAGCGGAATAGCTCAAAAGTATAAAGGAGCCACCGTACAAAAGATAAGGCGAGCCAATAACATTCGTGGAAATAACATACGGCCCGGTCAGCGATTGGTTATTCCTTATTAACTCCACTTATTAACCCCTCTTGTCACGGCAAATATCAAAGACAATTATGTCTAAGTGCTATCGATTAATAGTATTGCTCATCTCGCTACTTGCATTGGCATGCGATAGAGTACCAGAGCTACCTTCTATCCAGCTCTCAAAGGATAACCCACTCCAGTTTCTAGTAGTCAATGAAGGGCTTTTCACCACCAATACGGCAGCACTCTCCGCTGTCTATAAGGATGGTACCATTTACTGGGATGTCTTTGAGCCAATCAATCAGCGACCACTTGGCGATGTTGCCCAAAGCATCACCCTTATCAATGGCAAGCTTTTCGTAGCCATTAATAACAGTCGACGTATAGAAGTGCTAGACCCCACCACCTTTAAGTCCGTTGCTTCCCTACGGTATAATCAAAGTGGCTCACCACGTTACATCACTCCCCTGACCAACAATACCGCACTGGTTAGTGACCTGTACGGTCAGCTAGTGAAGATCAGCACCACCCCACCCTATGAGGTACTAGAGTATATCTCACTCCCCACTGCAAGTTCAGGCATAGAGCAGATGGTTACAGTCAGAAACAAGGTATTTGGCGCCTACCTCAATCGAGGAATTGCCATTTTAGATGCCGAAAAGCTATGGATACCCAATATGCGACTTATTGATGGGCTAGATATTCCATGGGAGCTTGGTGGTTGCCAGTTGCTAGTTGACCACCACCAAAGAGTGTGGTGCACTAGCCTTCTGCCCAATGGAGTAAAGCTATCGGCTATCGACTCTCAGAGCGAAACGATCGTAGCTGAAGTGGCACTATCCTTTAATCGCTCAGAGCCTCACGAGGGCGATATCATCGGCATGCCCAAAAACAATCGTGTAGATATAGACCCCACTGGGCAATATATCTATGTCAATCTATACACTCAGTCAAAAGAGGGGCAACCTCTACAGACCCTATTCACCATTGACGTAGACAGTCACAAAGTCTCCAAATATCTCGAGCTCCCTGGAGTGAAGATGATGTATGGTATGAATGTCTCACCCGATGGAGATGTCTTTATCTGCGACTGCCTCGATTACTCCGCACAGCGTGGGTATATTCGTCAGTTCCCCAAAGATGGTGGTGAAGTACGAAGTTATAAGGTTGGTGTATACCCCAATCGCATATTCTTTCCACCGAAAGGAGGTTGGCAATGAAGCGAATTCTTAGCATCGTACTCGCCTTTTGTGCTGGCACCATAGCCTCTTATGCACAAGAACAGACCACCGTACTTGATACACTATTTGTGGTCTCCAAATCCATTACCACCCGCTCCGAAGTTAATACAGGAGCTAAAATAGAGCAAATACCTATTGAGCTACTACAGATCAATAGCTCTAGAAATATGGCGGAGTTACTTGCCGAAAACACCTCTATCAGCGTCAAGAGCCAAGGACTTGGTGCCAATGCTACCGCCTCCTTTCGTGGGGCCAGTGCAGCTCAGACAAGAGTAAATTGGAATGGCATCAATATCACCCCTGTGATGGCAGGGATATTCGACTTTTCCCAGATGCCAGTCTTCTTTGCCGACCAGGTAGCTCTCTATCACGGTGCCAACGATATCAAGAGTGGCACAGGAGCAGTGGGCGGAAGTGTCAACATCGATAACCTCCCCTATTGGGACGGAGCTTCTCACTTTGACCTTGGTGCCGAGTATGGCTCCTACAACACCTACACGGCTAAAGGGTATGCCCGATACGGCACCCGTCGCTTTTCTGGCAAAAGCAGAGCCTACTACCAGCACTCCGATAATGACTATCAATACATCAATAAAGTCTCAGGCCTTGATGCCTTCAAGGAACGTCGACAAGATGCAAGCTTCTCAATGCTCTCGGCTATGCAGGAACTACACTTCCGGCTAGGCGACCAAGCCTTTCTCTCATCGGCACTTTGGTATCAACGTGGCAATCGAATGCTACCACAGCCACTAGGTATTGAAACCACAGTTCACGAGCGTCAAGAGGAGCAAAACCTAAGAGCATACATAGGGTACAATGGTTACTTTGGAGCTAGTAAACTGGAGGGCAAAATAGCCTACATCCAGTATGGTATGAAGTATCATCGGTGGTTTGATAACAACTACTTTCCACCGACTAATAACCTCAATGGCTCACGCACTGTACACTCCAGCATTGACTTTAGCCATTCCTTTAGCCCAAAGTGGCTTTACAATACCACCCTCACCTACCGGCACGACCGTGCCAAAGCAGAGGATAGCAGAGAAGAGGATCCCATCGCAGGTGCCGCCAGAGATATGCTCGCATGGCACCACGCACTCCGCTATAAGCCTATAGAGTGGCTAATTACCGATGGTCGATTGATGATTGAGAGTATAGATTGGCGCCGCCCTGTCCTCACCTACTCCCTAGGAGCATCCGCTACGATACTCCCCGAGATGCTTCATCTACGCTCTTCCTTCTCCTACAACTACCGACAGCCCACTCTCAATGAATTGTACTGGCACCCGGGGGGCAATCCACACCTTCGTCCTGAAAAAGGATACACTTATGATGCCACTCTACTATTCAAGATCCACCCTTTCAAAGCCCCAATAGATTTCTCAGCTGAGGCAACCGGATACTTTATGGATATCGACGATTGGATTCTCTGGCTACCAGTAGACGAAACGGTGCGATCTGGTCAGAGCCACAATCAATGGCTTTGGCGACCACAAAATAAGAGAGACACGCGCTCTTACGGCACGGACCTGCTCCTCAAAGTAGCCTACACTGGCGAGAAGGTTCGAAGTTCTCTCTCTTGGAGTTACGCTTTTACCCGAGCCTTTACTCGCACCAAGCAACATAATGATGATGGTGCTCTCCTCCACCAACTTCCCTACGTGCCTCGCCAGAAGTGGAGCCTCCGCTTCACACTCGATTATGCACGCTGCTTTCTCAACCTACAGACCTCTTATGTCGGTGTACGATACATTACCACCGACCAAAGCTACTTTACCCGACCCTACAATGTATCCCACCTACTCCTCGGATATCATTATACCATCGGAAAGTACGCTATCACCCCGCAAATAAGGATAGACAACCTATTCAACACTTACTACGAATCAACCAAGTACTACCCAATGCCTAGACGCACAGTACTTGGCTCACTACAAATAAGGTTTTAACCATGAAGAAAACTATTATTTCCCTACTTGCCCTACTATCGCTGCTCCTAACAGCATGTAAGGGTGAAAAGTCTACCCCTGATACTGGAGAACTTCAATTAGAACTCTCCATGCCAGCAATGTTTTCCGGCCAAGAGATAAGCAAAAATTTAAGCTACTTCTGGCAAGAAGATGATCTAGTTACGCTAGAAATTCTCAGCGGTGGCAAAAGCATCACCCTCCACGAACTGACCCCCACCCGCCATTCCGATGGACTGAAAGCGACTCTTTCCATCACCCTACCTGAGGATATGCGTACCACACGACTAACCATTCGGGGGGAGGTGAAAAGAAAGGATGACCATTCGACCCCTACTCTACTAGCCTATCAAGCGCCACTACAAGATAATGACAAGAACCCCTCCTTCAATCTTCGCGAGAAGGGCATTAACCCACCAATCTATCTACCAGAGACGACTCTACACAGGTCATCAGGCAAACAATCCTTACAGCTCTCCACGCTTGGGCACTTCTCTATTATTGAGCTATCCAATCAGTCTGATCAACCACTTACGGCACCAAAGGAGCTGCAGCTCACTTCCGATACACCATGGCTATGGGAAGGTTCCACTTATGATTATGTAGAGGGCAAATTAAAAGGAGAAAAGAGTCTCTCTTCCCTACCACTCAGTTTCAACGTCCAAGAGCTGCAACCAAAGGAAAGCCAAAAGATCCTATTATGGCTTCCCGAGGTAAACAAAGATACCAAGGTACATATCAGTGCCACCGACATTGAGAGCAACGCCGTTCCTTTCAGCGACGAAATGGCCATTGGCCTTGAGACTGCGGATAAGATCTCACTTAGTACACAGCTTTTTAATTACGACCCAGCAAATAGCTCAGGTGGTGGAGATCCTTACTTCGCATTCAGAGACATCAAGTATTGGATTGGCACAGGTAGCAAAAAGGCAGCACTAATAATCGACTGGCACGATGGAAACCAACCCGAAGCACTTGTCTGGGGCTATCGTTTTGACGGCAAGAAGAGTGCAGGTGAAATGCTAGAGGAGATCGCTAATCAAGACCCTAGACTACTGATTGCCATCGGTGAAGGTATGAAAAGTGGCACTTGTTTATTTAGCATCGCTTATCGCCCTGTCATTGGTACTACACCCTATGAGATAAGATATCAAGAAAAGACACTCACGCTCAAGAGCCAAGGGGTACATATCGTGGACTTTGATCCAAAGAAGGACGATGCTGTGGACCATTTCACCATTAGCGACCCTACCGTCAGATGGCAGACAGGTTTTTACAAGATTGGTTATTGGTCTTACTTTCACAAAGAAAGACGTCTCAACCCATTTGGCTACTCCAGCACAGGTATTTGGAATACGCTACTAATAGATGGTAGCTGGCACGGAATATCCTGGAGCCCATTAAACAATGGTTCAATGAAGGGAGAACGACTCAGCAACACCTTTACAGCTGCTACTATACCAGATAAATAAGTATTCATTAATTTATAAACAACAGAACAATGAAAAGGCTTAATTTACTACTACTCACGCTACTAAGTAGCTTAGCGCTATTTAGCTGTATCTCCGATTCTGACAAGACTCCAGACTCACAAAAGAGCAAAAATGATGCTCGTGTATTTGTCCTCAACGAAGGAGTATACAATAAAGAGACTGGCTTCCTTGACGTCATTAATGCAGAAGGCGGCTACCAGTCTAAGGTTGAGAAATCAAACCTAGGAGGCACAGCACAAGATCTCGCTTTCTTCAGTGATTATACCTACGTTATTGCCAAGGATCCAATAGAAGGAACGCACAAAGGTCGATTGGTTTCTCTAAAAACTGCTGATTATAGCATAGATAAGGATTACTCAGAACTCATCTCAGATCTAGAAAAACCTTCCAACATCGCTATCCTTGACCTGCAGAATATCTTTATTCGAGACGCAAAGGCGATCCACCGTCTCGACCTCGTGAATGGCAAACTCACCAAGGTAGAGGGCACTGACGGTGCAATAGAAATGAATATGGTGGCTCTAAACAATAGAGTGGTAGCCGCTATACGTACTAAAGACGACGAACCTGATAAAGGCAAGAAACTGGTCTCTATCAATAAAAACGAAGATAAGGTCTCCAAAGAGCTTACACTAGATGCTTCCATCAAGGGCATAGCACAAGCTTGCCGTAGAGATGTCTTTGTGGCAACAGCAGATGGCAACAATGCCATTTACAGAATCAACTCCGATGACCTCTCTATCATTAAGAAAAATGAGATCACCGGAACTACAGGTGATGCCTTAAACGCAAAATATACTAGAGGTGTAATTGCTGCAAAAGACGACATTATCTACTACGCTGGTGGTGGCTCAGTTATCTACCGTCACAACTTTGCTAAAAACGAAACAAAGGCAATGGCCGATGTCGCTAGCGAAGGCTTTTATCCAGAAGGAACCATCACCTACAATAGCCTAGGAGTACACCCACGCACAGGTCACGTCTACATCACTCGTATCAAAGATTGGAGTGAAAACGATGTGAATGCCATCCTTGAGCTAGATCTCTCTGGCGACACTGGCAAGCTCGTTAAGAAGTACGAAAATAAGGTAGCTTATCCTGCCGGTTTCTACTTCCCAGCTAACCGCTAATCAATAATATCGCCTTCGTGCGATAGTATCAATAAAAGGGTGCATACGCTTGTATGCACCCCTTTATTTGTCACAAAGCCGATAGCTTATAGGATCTTTTCAATAGACTGCTTCAAAGAGTCCTTGCTTTGGGCACCCACCTTACGGTCAACTACCTCGCCATCCTTAACAAAAAGGATTGTAGGAATATTGCGAACTCCGAACTGTGCTACCACATCGTTATTCTCATCCACATTCATCTTACCGATACGTACCTTATCACCGTACTCCTCAGCAAGTTCGTCAATGATAGGTGAAACCATACGACATGGACCACACCAAGGTGCCCAGAAGTCAATCACCATTGCACCACCTTTAGCAACCTCCTCTTGGAAGTTAGCGTCTGTAAAAGTTAAAGCCATAATACTTATCTCTATTAAAATTATACTGTTTATATTCTCTCTTCTACTATATTCAACACATCACTCGCCTAGATAGTTCATTTCAATTCAAAACTAACCCCACTCTCCTCATAAAGAGCCAGCTTATCTAGTAGCTCCGTAGAGACCGATACTCCTGAGAGCTGCGACGACTCTAGATTGACATAAACATCCTGAGTGCTATCAAAGATATAAAAACCTATGGACATAGGTCCCTTTGTCTCTCTACAATTATTCAGCGGAGGCATAATATCCTCATAAAACTGCTCAGTAATAGCCCATGTGGGGATAGTAATCTGCAGATCGCTCAGTAGTGAATCAGCCACCTCCTCCAGTAGTTGTATGCTATTGATCTTAAGGAAAGCACGGTCACCCGAGTAGCCCATCTCTGCCTCAGCACGCACCAATATAAATAGTCCCTCACGGCCATACATAGAGTACTTAAGGTAGGAGTCACCAAAGAGAGCCAGCTCCCCTTCACCATTGTAGTCTTGTATCTTAATGAAGCCCGCCTTGGTATTCTTCTTGGTCATCATCTCACGGAACCCAGTCACAATGCCACCGAAAATCAGCTCCTTCCCCACATAATCCATCACGTCTCGTAGTTCTGACACTCCAATATTGCACTTATACTTCAGTGGAAGTGCATACTGGTCTAGTGGCGAAGCTGTGAGATAAAAGCCCAATAATTCCTTCTCCTTATTCAGGCGGTCCATATCATTCCACTGAGGAGCATGCTCCGAGAGCGTTGGCTTCGCCATCTCCTGAAAGAGGTCATCACCAAAGAGTGAGCCCATTGAGTGCGCCTTCTCCTCCTGAGTTCTATTGCCATAGTTGATCAACTTATCCAAGAAGGTCTCCTCTTTATTGCCCTCCATTTGATAGTAATCCTCACGAGTAAAAGTCTCGAAAGAGTCAAATGCGCCGCTCAGCACTAATGCTTCAGAGACCTTCTTAGTGGTCGCTTTTCCTTCGACCCGAGCGAAAAAGTCATAAACATCGGCAAAAAGTCCATTCTCTCGCCGTTCCTCAATAATCTCCCGTGCTGCCGAACTACTAAAGCCTTTAATAGCACCCAATCCGAAACGGATATGCCCAGCCTTATTCACAGAGAAGGCGAAGTTAGATTCGTTCACATCGGGATTAAAGACCTCAATCCCCATCTTCTTACTCTCATCAATATACTTCGTAATCTCCGTGATGTTATTGAGGTTTCGGCTCATCACACCTGCCATAAACTCTGCAGGATAATTAGCCTTGAGATAAGCCGTTTGATACGCCACCCAAGCATAGCAAGCAGCGTGGCTCTTATTGAAGGCATACGAAGCGAACTTGAGCCAGTCGCCCCAAATCTTTTCTAGAATCTCCGCAGGGTGACCATTCTTCTGACCTCCCTCCATAAATAACTCCTTCAGCGAAGCCATCTGGTCAATCAGTTTCTTACCCATCGCCTTACGGAGAGAGTCCGACTGCCCTCTAGTAAAGTTGGCAATCTTTCGGGAGAGAAGCATCACCTGCTCCTGATAAACAGTGATGCCATAGGTCTCCTCAAGATACTCCTCCATCACAGAAAGGTCGTAAGTAATCGGTTCCCGACCATGCTTACGGGCAATAAAGGAGGGGATATTATCCATAGGACCCGGTCGATAGAGTGCCACCATAGCAATCAAGTCCTCAAACTTAGTAGGCTTCAGTTGCATCAGCGACTTCTGCATACCAGGCGACTCAAATTGGAATACCGCCGAAGTCTTTCCAGCACTGAAGAGCTCATAAGTCTTGGCATCATCCAGAGGAATCTTAGAAATATCCAGGTCTATCCCATGGCGAAGCTTGATATTATTGAGCGTCTCACGAATAATGGAGAGGGTCTTAAGACCCAAGAAGTCCATCTTGATCAAGCCGGTTGACTCAATCACACTCCCCTCATATTGCGTCACCAAAATATCCTCACCTGTATCCTTATCAGTGGTCACAAAGGTCGGAACCACGTCCGAAATATCAGTCTGACCGATAATGATACCACAAGCATGCACACCAGTATTACGCACCGTTCCCTCTAGTTGCCGTGCATATTCTATCACATCATGTTTGAGAGGATCACCTTCGTAATAGGCATCCCTAAACTCTGGTATCTGCTTCAGCGTATTATTGATATTGACCTTGCCACCCTCGGGCATACGATCAGGGATCATCTTTGCCAGTGCATTGGTCTCCGAAAGGGGCAATCCAAGTACACGACCAAGGTCTTTAATGGCCATCTTAGCTGCCATCGTACCATAGGTAACGATATGTGCCACACGCTCCTTACCATAATGCTCCGTCACCCACCTCAGGATATCTTGCCGACCGTCATCATCGAAGTCTATATCAATATCAGGCAAAGAGATACGGTCGGGATTCAAGAAACGCTCAAAAAGCAGATCATACTTCAGTGGATCCAAGTCGGTAATCCTTAGGCAGTAGGAAACCAAAGAGCCTGCAGCAGAACCTCTACCTGGTCCCACAGCCACGCCCAGTTTGCGAGCTTCGGCAATGAAGTCTTGCACAATCAAGAAGTAGCCTGGGAAACCCATGTTCTTAATGGTAGAAAGCTCAAAGTCTAGTCGCTCCGTTACCTCAGCACTCAGCTCCTCGCCAAACCTTTTATGGGCACCTTCATAGGCTAGATGGCGAAGGTAGTCATCATCATTCTCAAACTCAGCTGGGATCTCAAAGTGTGGCATCAGAGGTTTATTCTCAATAGAATAGGTCTCCACCTTATCAAAAATCTCCATGGTATTGGCAATCGCCTCAGGGATATCGGCAAATAGCTCCACCATCTGCTCCGTACTCTTGAGCCACTCCTGCTTAGTATAGGTCAGACGGTTAGGGTCCTCGTAGTTCTTTGCCATACTCACGCAGATCAGCCTATCGTGCGCCTCTCCATCCTCCTCTCGTACAAAGTGGACATCATTAGTGGCTACCAGCTTTACACCCGTCTCCTTAGAGAGTTGCACCAAAACCTCATTCACCTTCACTTGATGAGCATAAGTTTCCTGATTTCCCCTTGGCTTATCGGTCTTGTGTCGCTGCAACTCCAGATAATAGTCCTCCCCAAAGACCTCCTTATGCCATAGTACTGCCTGCTTAGCCTCTTCCAACCGACCATTCATAATCAGCTGCGGAATCTCTCCACCGAGACAGGCACTCAGCACAATCAACCCCTCATGATACTCCTCCAGCAGCTCCTTATCAATCCTAGGACGACCATAAAAGCCTTCGGACGAAGACCTCGAAACCATCTTAATGAGGTTCTTGTACCCCTGCATATTCTTCGCCAATACAATCAGATGATAGCCACTCAAGTCCTGCTTTCCCTTCTTGCTCAAGCGTCCATTTCTCGCCACATAGCACTCACAGCCAATGATCGGCTTAAAGTTCCAATCCTCCCACCCCTTTATCTCCTCAAGGATCCTTGGCTTCTCCTCCTCCGAAGCCCCTTCGAGCTTTTTCGTAAGATCCTTGATCTTTTTCTTCTTCATCGATTTAGGGGCGTCCCAAAAGGACTTAATCCCCAGCATCACCCCGTGATCTGTAAGGGCTAGCCCTGGCTGACCGTTCTTCTTTGCCTGTTCCAGCAACCCCTCTATTGACGACTGTCCATCCAGTACAGAGTAGTAAGAGTGGACATGTAAGTGTACAAAGTTCTGCATCTATATTACCTCCCCTTCAATTCATCATACTTAGCGAAAAACTGCTCTTCGCTCATCATCTCAATTCCTAGCTTCTCAGCCTTCTCCCTCTTACTTGGCCCCATATTCTCCCCAGCGATCACCAGCGACGTCTTTCCGCTGATACTCGATACATTCTTCCCTCCATTGGCCACAATCAGCTCCTTCAGTTCGTCACGTGTAATCGTATGGAATACACCACTCACCACAATGCTCATCCCCTCCAGTAGCGAACCCTTTGGCTTAGGAGCAGTGTCTTCCGTAAACCGCAATTGTAGCCCCACCCTCTCTAGTCGCTCCAAAGTCTCCACATTGTGGCTTTCCACAAAATACCTCAGAATATTCTCCGCAATCACTGGACCAATATCCTCTAGCTCCAAAAGCTCCTCACGGCTTGCCGACCGCAGAGCCTCCAGTGACCGAAAGTGATCGGCCAAATGTGCTGCCACCGTACTCCCTACCTGACGAATACCAAGGCCGAAAAGCACCCGATCAAAGGGGGTCGCCTTAGAGGCCTCAATACTCTTGAGTAGATTGGTCGCCTTTTGCTCCTTAAAGCTAGGCAACCTCAGAAGCTCCCCCTCAGTAAGATCGTACAGATCTGCCACACTCCTCACCCCCAGCAAAGTGCAAAGCAAATGAATGGTCTTAGGACCGATATTGATATCCATCGCCTTACGGCTACAGAAATGCTCTATCTTACCCTCGATCTGAGCCGGACAGCCCCACTCATTGGGGCAAAAGGTAGCACTCAACCCCTCCTCACGCTCTAGTGGAGTTCCGCAATCCGGACAAACCTTAGGCATCGTCACCGCAGCACCCGTCTTCTCATCCCTAAGGTCGTACCTCACCGAGGAGATTTTCGGGATAATCTCACCCCCCTTCTCCACCATCACCAAGTCCCCAATGTGCAGATCCAGCTCACTAATGATATCGGCATTATGGAGCGTAGCCCTAGAGACAGTCGTCCCAGAGAGCTCTATCGGCTCCAGATTCGCCACAGGAGTCATCACCCCCGTCCGTGCCACCTGATAGCTGACCGACTCTAGTCGCGTCAACGCCTTCTCTGCCGAAAACTTATAAGCCATCGCCCAACGGGGCGACTTCGCCGTGGTGCCCAAAAGAGCGTGCAGCGCATAGCTATCCACCTTCACCACTACTCCATCAGTTGCCACTGGTAGTTGATGCCTATGGGTGTCCCAATAGTCCAGATAAGCCTTCAGTCCTTCTAGCGAATCGCATACCTGGCTATGCTCATCCACAGGGAGCCCCAGCTTCCTCATCAGCGCCAAGCGGTCGTGATGCAGGTCGGGCAACCACTGCTCATCATCACTCAGTAGGTAATAAAAGAAAGCGGTTGGGCGACGACTACGGATCACCGCCTCCACATGCTCCTTCGTCTTAATGGTTCCCGCCACTGCATTTCGAGGGTTAGCAAATGGAGGAAGCTCCTCCTCTTCACGCTCCTTATTGATTCTCTGAAATTCCGCCCAAGGGAGTAAGATCTCTCCACGCACCTCAACATAGGTAGGTAGATGCTCGCCCGCAAGCCTTTTCGGCACACACTCCATCGCTTGGATAGCCCTCGTCACATCCTCGCCTACTGTGCCATCACCTCGCGTCAAAGCCCGGCTCAAGACTCCCCCTTCATAGATAATAGAGATAGAGGTACCATCGAACTTCAGCTCCGCCACCAAGTCGGCATCCTTCCCCGCCAATTGATGAACCCGCCGGTAGAAGTCCAACGTCTCCTCCCACGAGTAACTATTGGCAAGCGAAAGCATCGGGTAGCGATGCTTAAACGTTGATCCTTCAGACTGGCTCACCCTCCCCAGTTTACCCTCCTTCCAAAACTCACTGCCCACCCGCTGTGTGGGTGAATCGGGAGTCACACGGTCGGGATATTGCTCCTCCAGCGCCTCCAACTCCTTCATCAAGAGGTCAAACTCCTGGTCACTAATGGTAGGAGCATTCAGCACATAGTACTCCTGCTCATACCGCTCCAGAAGCTTCCGAAGCTCCGCTATCCGATCATAATCTGCCTGAAATAAATCCATAGATACTTATGTAGAGGGATCTGAGATATTTATGGGTTTTCTTTACTTCACTAGATACTCCGCTGTGACCGTGATGCTCACCGTTTTCTCCTTGCTAGAGGTATTGAAGTTGCCACCCCACGAATAATCCTCATTAGAGTGCTTACCTATTATCTGGAACGTCCCTAGACTCGCCTTCCGAAGCCCTCCCAGGCGTGCCTTGCTCTCATCGGCAATCTGCTTTGCCCTCATACGAGCATCCTCAGAGGCGGCTGCCACCATCTGTAGCTTCAGGTCGGCCAACTTAGTGTAGTAATAACGAGGATCCTCAGAGTTGGCAGTCACATCCTGGGCAATCAGCTCACCCACCTCACGCACCACATTCTCTATCTCATCCACTCTCTGGCTAGTCACCGTAGCAGTTTGCTGTACGATAAAGCCATTCTTAATCTCAATATACCGCTCCTGCTTAGGATCGTAGTAGCCAGTGATATCCTCCCGATAAGAGACGGGTCCAAAGACCACCTCACTCTCCTGCACCTTACGAGTGGTGAGAAAGTTAGCAAGTATCTTTTGCTGACGCTCCACATCCTTCAGCCCCTCCAATGGAGTAGACGAATGGCTCTGAATCGTTACATTCCACACCACCAAGTCACTAACAAAGTCTTGTTCTGCCCCACCCTTCACACTGAGTGTCTTAGGCCCATCATTACGATGCACAAGAGCATGTCCTCCAATCGCTACAGCCACGATAATCGCCACTGCTATAGCCAACGTCCCGATCAATTTTGCCTTTCCCTGTTCCATACACTTCCAACTCTAAATAAATGGTTACTGGATAGAATTACCTTTCGTGCAAGATACCAAAAACTACCGCCACCACAAAGCCCCCACCAAAGTTTTTCCACACAAAAAGCCCCCTCCCACCCAACCACCAAAAAGCAAACTCACTGACGTACAGCTCACCATAGACTAGGCATAAGAAAATCATCCTACTCCACCTCTTCAGAATCTAAAAAGGCGAAGTAAGATGAAAGAATAGAGTGCAGAAAATAACTTCTACAATCTCCCAATCATATTATGAAAGTCTCAACCTCAGCTATCTGAGACTCTAGCACAGCTCCCTCCTTCTTCAGCTCTGCTAAGGTTTGTTCAGCTTTAGCCAACCTTGCCTCCTTATCATCTACGCCTGATTGAATCTCAATGACCTGATCTTTGAGAGGAGTTACCATCTCATCGACAACCATCTTTCTTATTTCTTCAACTATCCTATCACTATCACTAAAGACAGAATCAACCAATGCCCTTGATTTCTGCTCCATATCTTTAGACAACTTAGTGATTTCGTCTTTAATTGCAATCTTATTCTTTGTATTGTGAATGGCTCTAAAAGTCAAGAAAAAATTGCCATCTTTCAAGGATGGAACCAAATGATCAACTTCTAGATTTTCCAGCTCATATAATCCATCATACTTGAATTTCACATTTCCATTCATATCATCAAAAAAATCTTTACGATCAAACTCAGGTAGATACTTAATAATTATTTCGTTTGAATTATTAAGTGCATCCGAAATATGTTCCATGAGTTGGACCTTGCATCTTCCAAGTTGACCTATGATGGGTTTTCTCAATTCTCTTTTTATTGAGTTCAAAATGTCATTTAATGGATCAATAAGATTTTCGAGTTTGGTAAATCGCCCTAGATTATCATCCACATATTTGATCATATTTTTTCTAGTTCGCTCTATAACATCTTCGATATCCTCATAAGAGTTATGAGTAAATATCTCCACAGCAGTATTAAGATCGCGTAATAGAATATCACATTGTCTATTTAATTTGCGCTCAGCACGCTTGATATTGTTAAGCTTCTCCTCTAGGATATAATCTGGAACTTTGTAATTCTCTACTTCACTAGAGGTTAAGCTGATAGCATTTTCTTTACTTTGCTTTAGCTCAGTGCCTCTAGCACGTATTGCATTAAGAGGCTTAGATATTAAGATCTCGATCTTGTCCTTTTCAATGACCTCTTTAACAGAGGCTATGAGATCATCTATCTTGCTCCACTTACGCATCTCTTGTTGCGTACTAATTCCAAATCCTTTGCAGTGACGATTCCAAGCGAAATTGAGGGCATCACTTTCCGATATTTTAGAGAAAGGCAACTCGGAAAGAAGTGCCATCTCAGCAGACAGAGGGATCGGTTCTACCTCCTCTAGTATTTGCGATAATATCGAGTTATATGATTCACGACAAGCCTTGTTTATTTCGCTCTTTACATATGCCTTAATCTGGTTCTCGTCCTCGGGGTTTACCTCATTACAGTATGGGATATCATACTTATTAATACCCACTAGTACTTTTCCGATACCACACTCTGCCACATTCTTAAAGATAATATCCCTATCTGTTGCATCAAATGGTCTTCCAGCGTATAGCATCATCAACACCACATCTGCCTTCTTCAGGAACTCTTTAGTTCGCTCCTCACGAGAGACAATCGGGTCATTGAATCCCGGAGTATCTACGATCTCCACCCCCTTTAGATACTCCTTAGGGTAGTATATCTTTACCGCCTTGGTAATTGAGACATACTTTCCATCAGCGCCTACATACTCTTCAAGGTTTTCAAAGCTATCCTCCTTGCTCTTGCCAAGATAGTTACTAAGACTTCCACCTAGTTTACTTGACTTTCCTACAAGCTCTTTAGCAGCCTTGATTTTAGATTCTTCCAATGAATTCCCTTCCGCATCTTCCAAAGACCTGCTTGCCTGTATTGTCTGCTCGGTCCACTCATCTACCGTATAAAACTCCGCAACGATCTTCTTCTCTTCTCCATAAGTAATGATAGAGAGTGCCGCAGTCATTGGTGTCGTAGCAGCAGGTAAGATAGTATCTTCAAATACAAAAGAATTGAGGAACGTAGACTTGCCACACTTCATCTGACCAATGACTCCTATAGTGAGAATATCATTGTCCAGTTTATCATTCATTGAGGTTACTCTATCGTCATCAATCCACCCAAACTCTCTTGCTTTGGCAATCAGCCCCCGCAAGCTTTCTTTCTTTTTCTGAAACTCTTCGAATAGGTTCAGTTCTTCACCACTTGTTTTCATTGATTATCTCCTTTAAATACTCATTTACTTCCTGCAATTCTCTATAACGATTATCTACATAATCCTTATTCTGATAAGCATTATTTAATTCGGTTGGCAACTCGATTAGCTTTTGTATATCATTTATCAGTTCAGTCATCTGATAATCTCCTATCTCCTCCAATAATACAGACATTTTTCTTACTCCATCAGGACTCAATTCGTAGCGTTCTGAAGAGAAAAAACCTCCAGGGTTATACTGAGGAAGATTCGAGATTTCATTGCAGTTATCCTGCATACCTCTCAGACGTCCGTTGCACTCATCAATAGCCTTACTCACTTGCTTTTCCAACTTTGACACCTCGTTTTTAGCAACTTCAACCTCTTGTTGAGACAGTTCCATTAGGATATTGAGCTTTCTCTCTATAAATTGTAAATAGGCATCATCCCCCTCCGATGATGGCACCTTATCAATGGCATCAAAAATAACACTTACTGGAATCTCAGTGGAGAAGCTTAAAAAGTCAGCCACTTCAATCCCCTCTTCCTTTAAGGTCTTTCTCACCAACTCCTGCACCTTTGCCACCTCGGACTCAGCTTTGGTATCCACTTTATTAATGACTATATAGAGTGGCTTACTCAACTTCTCTTTGATTTTCTGTGCAGAACTACGGTTAATGGTACCTGCATTCACATCTAAAACCCAAAAGAGGGCATCGCACTCGTTAATCACATCAATAGTACGCTCTGCATCTTCAGGGTCATTGGAATTAAATCCAGGGGTATCCAAGATACTTAAGTGCTCCAAACTTGGGCTTTTATAGTTCATCACAAAATATTTGATCAGTGATGAAATACCCTTCACATTCCCCAAGACCTCTTTTGAAACAGATTTGAATGTTGATTCTGACAAGGACTTCTGAGTGTTATCTGGAGCTACAAATGAATACATTGCTTCTTCCCCACTCGCTATATAGGTAGGGATAGCAGTAGTCGCCTTCATACTCACGGGGAGCAATGTAGCACCTGGATTATCCTGAGACAGCATTCTATTGACAATAGAGGTTTTCCCCGCTGAGAACTCACCAACAAATGCAATCTTTTTCTTATTCGCAATCCAACTTTTCTTCTTAACTGCCTCCCAATGCTCAAAGCCAGAGCTAAGTTCCTCTAATAGCTTCTCGTTGTCGCCAGTACAAAAATCGGCAAAATTATTGCCGTAACTAATGGCATCCCATACCTGAGTAAAAACGAACTCTCGAAATCTCTCAATTTGAGCATAGACCTCCTCACTTTTCCTAGTAACTGTAGGCTTAGCAGTAAGTATTTCCTGAACAAAGTCAAGTGTGTTATCTTTTATTTTTAGGTCTTCTGAGTATTGAGATACTTGACTCTGAATCTCCTCCAAAGAACTTTCCACCTCAATTTTAGCTTTAGTACTTTGTCGGTGCTTCTCCCTTAACTCTGACAACTCCTCATCTTTTTTCTTCAATCTTTTTTCGCAATCAGACAAGTCGTCCTCCGTATCTTCAAGGTCATCCTCTAGATCTCTTATCTTTTTTCGAAGCTTTTCAAGTTCTTGTTTTGCTCGATCCAAATCGTGTAGTTCATCCATATACTATTTAATCTAGTTCAACAAATACACCCCTAGCACCTAATCATAGAGTTAGATCTCGCTCCTTGGTGATCTACCCCTATGATTAGATTCTATACAGGTTGCTATGAAAGAGAAACTACTATAGCTTCCCTTTTAGCTTAGCGATTTCAGCAGATTGCGACTCATACGCCATGGTCATCTCCTTGAGTTTTCGAGTTAGCTCTTCATTCTCATATTGGAGCTGTTTAATGGTTGCTTGAGCATTACCAAGCTGATCCTCCAAGTCATCTTTTTCATATTCAAAGTCTTGAGACTCTCGACTAATGCTCTTTTTCTGAGCTAGTAAGTCCTCAACTTGTCGGGCAAGTCTTTGCCGCTCCTCCTTAAGTCTAATTGTCTCTTCAGTAAGCTGATCCACTTGATAGGCCATGTCCTTTTGCTTTGGCTCATCCACAAGTTTCTCCTTAGCGAAGTAAGCAGCGACTGCACCAGCTGCAATTCCTCCTAATAATTCTACCATATCACTTTTTCCTTTTTTATTTTGTGTATTATCTTCGTTCATAATCCATATCACTCTTAAGTCATCTCAAACAAAGCTAGAGACAATAATAATGACTACTCAAGACTTCCTATAACGCCTGTAGCTGCTCTTTATAACCAGTAAGTTTTGCAATATACCGCTCATACTCCTCCGCCTTATTATCGCGGTCTTCTTTCAGCTGAGCTAGAAGCGTCTTCTTCTGATCTATAACTTCCGAGGACGCATTGAGGAGATTCTCTTTTATAGCTCCGACAACAAAAGCTGTGCTTGATTGAAGCTGTTGCTTAAATGAAGGGGCGAGCGTGCTATATACAAAGTCTCCAACCGCCTTCCTTCTTTGGGGCTTAGAAAATGCTCTTTCGGATATCATAGAGCTGATAGAGTTAAAGAATCCCTTTGTATCTTTCTCCTCAATCATCTGGGTCTGAGTTATTACTTTTTCCCCAGCTTCAGCAATCTTTTGCACATTCTTAGCTGCCTTTTCTGAGGCTTCCTTAAGTTGCAGTTGTCGTTTCAGCTTTCTATTCGAAACCATACTACCAATATCTGTAGCAGTATCAATAACACTCGCAGTAGTAGCTACAGCTGCACCTGTGGAAACAGCAGTAGCAGTAGCTGCACCTGCACCTGCTGCACCCGCTGCACCTGCTGCA
>OHNQ01000383.1_pt1 | contig 26887 bp, 20 predicted proteins | sample 1569621 | NCBI WGS metagenome assembly OHNQ01 (sample SAMEA3879516, study PRJEB24766) | human gut metagenome | biome: human-associated habitat; feature: feces | place: USA | collected 1985/1987
GGAGACAAGTCATGAAAAAGAATATATATCTAATAATAATTACAATAATTACCGTGGTCTGCATCATCGCCGGGAGTCTCTACCATATCGGGGGCTTTGCCCTAGGCCTGTTTAACAATCTGATTCCGCGCTCAGACAAGTCTCTCGGAAACGTATGCACAGAGGAGCTTTCAGTCGATGAATTTTCAAACCTGGTATTTGATACAACCATATCGAACATCAACGTAAAAACCGGTGACAGCTACACGGTCTCATACAAATGTAACAAGCGACTGGTTCCAAAGATTAGGAGCACAGGCGATACCCTCACAATATCCCAAAGCAAAGGAGCCAACTACAGAAGAAACACCACAAGTGAAATCACTGTTACCATTCCTGAGGGCACAGCATTGAACAAGCTCTCACTTGATACCGGTGTAGGCGAGGTAAACCTTAATTCCCTGACCGCATCCGATGCAGAATTTGACACCGGTGTAGGCGATTTATATGTCACAGACTGCAGCTTCGCCACATGTGATGTGGATGGCGGAACCGGCAATCTTAGCTTTGAAAACTGTGCCTTTGACGAGATGGATATCGACGGCGGTACAGGTAACATCACTGTGACATCCTCACAGTCACTTGACGGTTACATGATGGACCTGGACTCAGGTACAGGCGATATCACAATCAACGGCAATGACTATGATGATGAGTATGAGGTAAATGAGCATGCCAAAAAGCACCTGGTTATCGACTCAGGGCTTGGGGATATTGAGGTGAAATATTAAATTAAACTTTTCACTTTTTATTGTCCATAAACTGCGGCTCCATATATCCGGTTCCTGACATGGACTTGTAGTAGCGGCTTGCGGCCTGCGTGCCGACACGCACCTCGCGGGCCTGCTTCTTTATGGACGCAAATTTCAGAGTCATGAGATCCTTGTTGCGGGCCTCCTGACTCTGTATTTTTACGCTCTTGTCCGTGATACTGCGGATATGCTCCTGCATGGTGCGTATCTGCTCCTTGTAGTCCTCTTTGTGACCATTCAGTTCTTCCTTTGTACGTTCAAAAAGCTTCTCAAAGCCTGAGTCTAAATTATTGAGCTGGTCGATAAGCCTGCTCTTTGCCTCAACTACCTCGTCGAAGTCGTCAGGTGTGAGCTGTGGATCCTCGAGCTGGTTCTTCTGCTTGATATCAAGCTCTATTATCCGGTCGAGTACCTGCTCCTTTTTCTCGAGGCTTTGTATCATTATGTCTATGTATGTCTGTTCCATTGTGTTCCCCCTGTATTTTCGATTGTTTTAACTATAATCATCTCTATGATAGCACAAAACGCACAAACAAACTAGCTTCATGCTGCTGTCTCTGCGTTTTGTTTAAGTTAAAAACTCTCTATAATCCCTGTCGGTGATTTATGATACATTTATCTATGACACATGCAGCTTGTTTCCGTTACATGTGGCCTGCATAACCTCTTTCCACGCGTCACGCATAGTGCGCAGGTGTTCAAGCACCTCCTCAAGAATCTCCTTGTCCTTCTTTATGTTGGCCTCGACAAGGCGTCTGTGAAGATATGTATATACATTGTTAAAATCCTTTGATACCGGATATTTGTCATCAAGTGTGGACTGGAACTCTTCTATGATACGCTCAACCTTGCGGATGTTTGTGTGAGCCTGCTGGATATCCTCCTTCTCCACTGCCATGATTGCAATATTGCAAAATTTGATTGCACCATCATACAGCATGAGTGTAAGCTCTGCCGGTGATGCAGTCATGATTTTGTTGTTTGCATATGCTGCGTATGCTTTATTTTGTAACATAATATACCCTCCCTGGTATCTTTTTATGAGAAGTAGCTGCTAATTGAGCTCTGTGTGCTGTTGAGCTTGGTCATAGCTGACTCCATCTGAGTAAACTTGTTGTAGTAGTAATCCTCACGATCTGAGATTTTTTTCTCCCATTCCTTAATAGTCTTGGTGTAGTTAGTGTACTCTGTCTTCATCTGCTTGTCATTGTAGATGGTAAATGCTGAGCTCAAATCTGTAGACTTCATCTTGTCACCGATTGCACTATACAGATTAGTTGAAAGCTGCTGCATAAACTGCATTACCGTATCCGGATCATCGTTTATAGCTGCCATGAGCTTATCTGTCTTGCCTGATGTATTGGCGTCATCCTCATCACCATCAATGTGATATGCATTCTGCTCATTCTCCGCTGCATTCAAAAATCCAAGTGTACTGATTCCAAAGCTTGAGAGCGAGTACTTCTTGCCACCTATCTCAACTGATGACATCATGGCTGTCTGCATTGCTGTCATTACGCTGCCAAGTGTAGAATCCCTGCGAAGCAGAGAGTCCTTAATCTTTGTCTCCCACTTCTCAATCTCTTTATCAGACATCTGATCCTTCTCATCATCCGTGAGCGGCTCGTAGCTTCCTGCTGAATCAGCATTGTATAGCTTCGTCATCTCGTTGATGATGTTGTTGTACTCTGTCAGGAAATCCTTTACCTTATCATATACACCCTGTGTATCTGTGCTGGTTGTAATGCTTATAGCACTGTCTCCGGTCTCAGCAAGTGCCTCGATTGTCAGTCCATTGATTGAATAGCTGTTACTGTCACCTGTATATTTTACACCGTTCAGCTCAATCTCCGAATCCTGTCCTGCGACCTTCTTCACCTGTGAATTGAAAAGTGCCTTATTCTGAAGCGTGTATGCAGTGTTTACCCTGTCAAGCAGGTCGTTTAGCGCCTGTGTATACTCAGCCGAATCCTTCTGCTTTGAGGCAAGCTCCTTTACAATATTGCTATCTGCTGCTTTTTTTGTGTTGGCCTCTGCTGCCTCCTCCAGAGCATTGGCTTTATTTACAAAGCCGTCAGCCTCGTTTCCGTTTCCTGCTAAAAGCTGCTCTACGGCTTCCTTTCCATTGCCTGCATAAGCATTCTGAATAGCCTTGGTGAGGCTTGCAACCGAGTACTTGTCATCGCTTCCTAGCACTTCGTCCTTTGAATTCTCAAATGCCTGAACTGACGCAAGAACCTCATCGTATGAGCTTTTAGTCTTTTCATCCATTGACTTGATGATTGTGTCATACGCTACTGAAGCTGACTCTATGCCAGTCTTGTTTACGGCATCTGCCGCAATAGTGTACTCGGTCTTTTGTGAAACAGTGATGGAATCAGTTTTATCAGCTGTGCCATCTTCCTTTTGCAGATAGTACTTGCCGTCTGCCTCGTCCTTTTTGTAAGTCTTATCACCGACTTTCAGTGTTGTATCACCATCTCCTGTAGGTACCGCTTCAAGCTCCTTGCCATCAGCGTCCGTATAAGCTGTCCTCGTAGATTCTGTCACATCATAGTACGATGTGGTACCCTTGTCCGTATCAGCAACAGCTGCAATATAGTGGCTATTGTTGTCGCTGTCAATATACTTATAAAGAGTGTTACCCTTTGTATCTGTCAGCGTGGTCTTTGTATATGTATCATAGCTGTCACCATTCTTTGAAATCAATGCGCCATCACGAGATGAGCCAAGCTTCTCAAGCAGCTTCAGCTTATCACTATCGCCTGCATTGTTTGCATCGAGCTTCTCATAAATGCCCTGAAGCGTGGCATATGAATAGCCATAATTTACAGCATTCATAAGATTTTTGCTCTGCGCATTCATCTTCGCCGCATCTGTTGTCAGATTATTGTAGTTTGTAACAGCTGCCTCGATTTTGGCTCTGGTCTCATCGTCTGAAACTCCATGTAAAGCTGCATACTCATCATATGGATTGGATGAATAAGTACCGGTAGTGGTCTTTTCACCACCATATGCTATTCCCAGGCTATAAAGTGCTGATGCTCCATCTATATTGCTGCCGGTTATGGTAAAATCGTTTGCCACGCCTGTCTTTTTTGAGCTGATATAAAATCTCTTGTAGCTTGAATCGTAGTTTGCATCAAGCCCCGCATTCCTGAGTTCCTTTACCACGTCGTTCATGGTTGATGATGCGCTGAGAGTGATGGACTTGGTCTCGTCCCCCATCTTTACCTCAAGCTTGGCATCACCGCCTGTGTAACCGAGCTGTGCAAGTGTAGTCTTCTCACTGTCTGCCTTAATTTCTGCTCCGGTCATATATCCGGCCTTTGCCATCTGCTTGATTTTCAGCGACTGTGTGCCGCTTGGTGCACCGGAGCCTGCCTTTACTGTGGCCTTGGTAGTATCCGAAACTGATGTCTTCTTTAAGTTGTATGCTGTAGAAAATCGCAGATTGGAAATATTGCTGTACAAGCTGTACACCTTGGTATTAAGGGATTTCCACGCATCCTGTGTCCACTCAAGCTTAGTCTGCGCCTTCTGATATTTCTCTTTTCTGGTGGTATATGACGATACCATTGCCTTTACAATAGAATCTGTATCCAAGCCTGATGTCATTCCCGATAATCTGATTGCCATGGTGTCCTCCTATCTCTTCTCATCTACCATGAGTCCTGCCATCTCCCAGACCTTCGCTATCATGTCGAGCGTCTTCTCCGGCGGAAACTCCTTGATGACTTCCTTTGTCTTCTTATCAACTATCTTTATTGTCACGCGGTTAGTCTTCTCATGGATGCCGAACACTGCCTCCGACTGGTCAGCCAACGCGCTCTTGTTGATATCATCCACAGCCTTTTTAAGCTGCATATTCTTCTCATTCTGCTTTTGTGCGGCAAGCTGTGCCTGTCCCTGCGCTCCGGCATCACCGGCTGAATCACCGCTTGTTTCCTTAGTATTCATCGCCTGAATATTCCTTGCGATGCTGTCAGACACGACCTGATTGTCCGCACTGGACACCTCTGTCCTTCCCTGTGCCTGTTCCTTTATCTGTGCAGTTGATGTACTTCCCTGATAGACCATTCCTGCACCCTTGATTGCCTCTATTGCCATCTCTAACACCTCCGTGTGAAAATATGTTGCAATTGACTGTTGTTCTTACCCTATTCTAAGGAATATATCGGATGAATTGCGGGAAAGTTTATAGCTTTCTTCTCTTTTTAAGTATAAAGAGATTTTGAAAAATCCCGGCCCACATCAGGATACTTAACTTTATCCTATGACGTGAGCCGGGATGGATTGTCTCTTTATTCTTTTTGTGTTTTAGTCTTAATGCTCCAGATTTGCAAACTTCGTGTACTCAGGCAGCCATGCAAGGTTTACGGTGCCGATTGGACCATTACGCTGTTTAGCGATGATGATCTCTGAGATACCCTTGAGCTCGGTGTCCTTGTTGTAGTAGTCATCACGATAGATGAACATAACGACGTCGGCATCCTGCTCGATGGCTCCTGACTCTCGAAGGTCAGAAAGCATAGGCCTGTGGTCCGGACGCTGCTCTACGGCTCGTGATAGCTGGGAGAGTGCCACTACAGGGACTGAAAGCTCTCTGGCGAGTGCCTTAAGTGAACGTGATATGTCTGAGATTTCCTGCTGACGCGATTCTGAGCCTCGTCCTGAGCCTGTCATGAGCTGCAGGTAATCGATGATGACGAGCTTTAAGTCATGTTCGAGCTTATATTTACGGCACTTGCTTCGAAGCTCTGAGATGCTGATACCCGGAGTATCATCTATGATGAGTTCAGAGTCTCCGATGATTCCGGCTCCCTCGACCAGCTTTTCCCAGTCGGCATCAGACAGATTTCCTGTACGCAGTGCCTGCGCATCTACCTTTGATTCGAGTGAGAACAGACGGTTTACGAGCTGTTCCTTCGACATCTCGAGTGAGAATATGGCTGTACACAGATGTGCGTGAAATGCCACATGCTGTGCTATGTTGAGCACGAAGGCTGTCTTTCCCATTGACGGACGGGCTGCCACGAGCACGAGATCTGACGGCTGAAGTCCCGCTGTCCTGTAGTCTAGGTCTATGAAGCCTGTCGGGATTCCTGTTACGGTGCCCTCCTGCTGTGCTGCTTTTTCGATTTTCTCGAGAGCATTCATGACTACAGTACGGATTGGCACGTAGTCACCTGTCTGCCTTGTGGAAAGCAGCTCAAATACATCGTGCTCTGTCTTGTCGAGCACGCTCTCGAGCGATTCCTTGCCCGCGTAGCACTCGTTCTCTATGTCCTCTGTCACATGGATGAGCTTTCGCTTTATGGCATTTTCTTTTACGATATTGGCATAGTACTTGATGTTGGCAGAGGTCGGCACACTGGTGACGAGAGTTCTCACAAAGTCAAGGCTTTGTATTTCCTGCGGCACATCCTTTTCCTTTAATCGGTTCTGGAGTGTGACGAGATCTACAGGCTGCCCCTCTGTAAAGAGCTCAACCATGGTCTCAAATATGATGCCGTACTGCTGATGATAAAAATCCTCCTTAAGGAGCATCTCGCTGGCGGTCACTATGGCATCCTTGCTCATAATCATGGAGCCGACCACGGACTGCTCTGCCTCAAGGCTGTTTGGCATTATTCGTTTGATTAATGCTTCTTCCAAGGGGATTCCTCCTATCCTTCAACTACTGATACTGTGAGGTTTGCTGTTACCTTTGGATGAAGCTTGACAGGCACCTCATAGTTTCCGAGTGCTTTGATTGACTCGTTAAGCTGCATCTTTTTCTTGTCGAGCTCTAAGCCATGCTGCTCCTTTGCTGCAGCCGATATCTCCTTGGTGGAGATGGAGCCGAAGGTCCTGCCGCCCTCTCCTGAGCGCAGCTTTACTACTACCTTTGTGTTCTCTACTACCTTTGCGAGTGCAAGTGCACTCTCGTAGTTTTCCTGTGCCACCTTGTCAGCGTGCTGGTTCTGAAGCTTTAAGTCATTTAAGTTCTTTGGAGTAGCCTCTACTCCGAGCTTTTTAGGTATGATATTGTTTCTGGCGTAGCCGTCACTTACGTTTACTATCTCGCCTTTTTTGCCTAATGGTTTTACGTCCTGTAATAAGATTACTTTCATTCTTCTATGTCTCCTTCTTTTAGCATTTCGTCCAGTGTATCCTGTATCATGCGCTTTGCCTGCACGATAGTAACGCCTGTCAGCTGCGCGCCTGCCACATTTAAGTGTCCGCCACCGCCCAGCTTCTCCATGATTATCTGGACATTTATCTCGTCGATTGAACGAGAGCTGATATAAATCTTGTCATTGTACTCCGTGAGCACAAATGATGCCTTGATTCCTATTATATTGAGCAGCTCATTTGCTGCCTGTGCACCGACGATTGTCGGGCTCTCCACATTCTCGCTAGGGCATACCGATATGGCAAACGAGCCCCTGTATACCTCCGCGTGGCGCACTGCCTCGGCTCTTGCCTTGTAGCATGCCATGTCGTTTCTAAGCATCTTTCTGACACGTGTTACCTCTGCGCCTGAGCGCTTCAAAAAGGCTGCCGCCTCAAATGTACGCACGCCTGTCTTTGTCATAAAGTTGTTGGTATCGATGAGGATGCCTGCGTAGATGCAGTCGGCCTCTGTCGCATTGATCTTGACTCCGTCGTTGAAGTACTGCAATACCTCTGCGACCATCTCACACGCACTTGATGCATACGGCTCGATATATGAGAGTATAGGATTCTCTATTATCTCGCTGCTTTGTCTGTGGTGGTCAAATACGACTATCTTTCCTGTCTTTCTGAGGAGCTCAGGGCACTCTGTGTAGCTTGGCCTGTTGGTGTCCACCACCATGACAAGAGTATCCTTGCTCACCATCTCAAGAGCCTCTTCGCTGTTTATAAACATATCTGCCGGGTAGCCCTTTGCCTCTGAAAATGTCTCCATGAGAGGTCTTACTGAGCTTGTCGGGTCATTTATTACTATCTGTGCCTTTTTGTCGAGATTCTTGGCTGCACAGTATATACCTATGCCTGCTCCAAGCGAGTCTACATCTGTGATGCTGTGTCCCATGATAAGCACGTTCTCACAGGTCTCAATGATTTCCTGAAGCGCCTGTGCCTTGACTCTCGCCTTTACCCTTGTCTTGCTCTCCACCTGCTTTGACTTGCCGCCAAAATACAGGATATCGTCGTGATCCTTTATAACTACCTGATCACCGCCTCGTCCGAGGGCCAGGTCTATGGCATTTCGCGCATATACGTAGTTTTCATTATACTTATCGCTCTTTATACCGATTCCGATACTGAGTGTGACCGCCATCTCATTGCCGACCTTTATAGCCTTGACCTCGTCGAGCACCTTGAACTTGTCCTCCTTCATGCTGTCAAGATACTTGTACTTGAACACCACGAAGTATTTGTCGTTTTCTATCTTTCTGACAAGTCCGTCATACTTGGCAAAATACTGGTTTACACGCCTGTCGATAAGTGCAACGAGCAGTGACCTCTTTACGTCCTCTATGCTGTCGAGCGCCTCATCATAGTTGTCAATATATACAAGCGCTGAAACCTGCTTCTGCTCTGTGATTTCCTTCTTGCAGTGATAAAGCTCCGACTCATCAAATACGTACAGCGCCGTCAAAAACTGGTCTGCTTCATTTGTGTCGATTATCTCATTTTCCTCTGCGATAGAGTTGAAATATATTCGCTTGACGGACAGACGGACTATGCTGTCCTCCTCCTCATTTACTATCTTGAAGTCTGTCGGCGCATCACTCTTGGTGAGAAGCTCTCTGGTCACTGTCGGAAAAAGTGTCGTGATGGATTTGTGATATTTTTTATCCACACCCATTAGCTCTGCGAATTTGTCATTTACCCATAGTATCTTGCCGGAGTATTCAAGCAGGGCATACGGCACCTCAAACTCATTAAGCAGCCTCTTCTGCACCGATGAATACTGTGTTGCAAAGCTTATCAGCTCATTTGCAACGACTGACTTGCTTCTGACATACAAAAACAGCACGAGCGCAAAGTAAAACACTGTAAAGCCCACCATGCCATAGCCAAGCCTTCTGTCATAGCGCAGTGCTATTCCGTCAGCGCATATCCACACAAACGTCAGATATAGTGGCCAACACATGTAGCTTTTCAGCCTGCCCTTGAATTTTATTTTTTTCTTCATTTTACTCTCCTTATCCCCGGTGCGTTGCGCTGATGCTGCCGGTGCAACGGTTGCGGTTTCGAGAATGTACTACAAATTAATAGTTACCGGCCACACCTTTGTGCAGCCCGCATCGATTGATATACCTACTAGAGAGTATACCACTTTGTGAGGATTATTCCTAGTACTATATTTATCAGTTTGGAATTACAGGAGTTCAGGGCAATCCTGTGTAATCTAAGCACAATTCTGTGCAATCTAAAAAGCACCGCATATATCTGATATTGATATGATACATGCGATGCTTTTTGTGTGCTCTCATCTTCCGGTATTCATTTTGATTAAATATAATTACTTCTCAGTCTTATCCGCAGCTATCTCTGCAATTGACTTTGTAAGACCTGCAATCCCCTGAATCTCTGAAGGGATGATTATCTTTGTAGCCTTGCCGTCTGCTGCCTTGGCAAATGCCTCTAAGCTCTTTATCTGGAGCACTGCGTTATCCGGATTTGCCTCCTTCAACATGCGAAGTCCGTCTGCATTGGCCTGCTGTATCTTGAGGATAGCCTCTGCCTGACCTGCTGCCTCCTGGATTGTTGCCTCCTTCTTTGCCTCTGCGCGAAGGATGGCTGCCTGCTTTTCAGCCTCGGCGTCGAGGATGACTGACTCTTTATTTCCCTCTGCAACAAGGATTGTTGATTTTTTCTCACCCTCTGCACGAAGAATGGCCTCTCGTCTCTCACGCTCTGCCTTCATCTGCTTCTCCATGGCATCCTGGATGGCCTTTGGAGGTATGATGTTCTTGAGCTCGACACGGTTTACCTTGATGCCCCATGGATCTGTTGCCACATCGAGTGTTGCGCGCATCTTGGTGTTGATTGTCTCACGGCTGGTGAGTGTCTCATCAAGCTCTAAGTCTCCGATGATGTTACGAAGTGTTGTGGCTGTGAGGTTCTCAATTGCCATGATTGGATTCTCTACTCCGTATGCGTAGAGCTTTGGATCTGTAATCTGGAAATATACTACAGTGTCTATCTGCATTGTTACATTATCCTTTGTGATTACAGGCTGTGGTGGGAAATCTACCACCTGCTCCTTTAAGATGACTCTCTTTGCTATTCTGTCGATAAATGGCACCTTGAGGTGAAGTCCTACGCTCCATGTGGTGAGATATCCTCCCAAACGCTCAATTACCATTGCATGTGCCTGTGGCACGATTTTGATGCAGTTTACCAGTACTATAAGTACGATTACGAGTAACACTGCAAGTGCTATTAATCCTTCCATTTCCGGTTAAGCCTCCTTTACCCTTTTTACAATTAGTTTTACTCCGCTTATCTTCACTACCTCGATAAGCTCGCCTTTTCTTATGACCTGGGTCTCGTCCTGCGGTCTGACTGTCCACTCCTGACCGTTTACAACGGCTTTTCCCGTCTGCTTCATGCTGTCAGCATCCTCGGTGAGCACAGCTCTTTCTCCGACCAGACTGTCCACGTTTGTCTTCACTGTCCTGGAATTGATGTACTTCCCGGCCCATGGCTTTGTGAGAGCTAAAAGCACGACTGAAACGAGTATAAATGCAATTCCCTGAACCACGACATTGCCGCCAAGCAGTGCGATTATAAACGCTACAAATGAGCCTGCCGCAAACCATATGGATGTGAGCCCGACTGTCATAAGCTCAACTAAAACAAAAACTACGGTGGCTGCCAACCAGAAAACAATGTATGTATCCATTTGAACCCTCCCTTTTTATTAGTATTTGTTTTATATTCATTTTATACTATGTAATTTGATTATGCAACAAATATTAATTTTTTAAACATAAAACATTTTTAACCTAAAAAATCCCGACCACCATCCGGTAGTCGGGATTTATCATACATTTATCTTATTCGCAAACGTATGGCATAAGAGCAAGATGACGTGCTCTCTTGATTGCTACTGTAAGAGCTCTCTGGTGCTTTGCACAGTTTCCTGTGATACGGCGTGGAAGGATTTTTCCTCTCTCAGAGATGTATCTCTTTAATTTGTTTGTATCTTTGTAATCAATGACATTGTCTTTTCCACAGAATACGCAGACTTTTTTTCTTCTACGCATTGGTCTTCTCTTCATTGATGAACCATCAGCTGATTTATTGTAAGCCATTTTTGTTACCTCCTTGAATATTTGTCCTCGTGGACACTACTAATTGAATGGAAGCTCCTCGTCGATTCCGTCCGGAATGTTCATGAAGCCATCCCCAGCAGCCTGGCTAGGTGCAGGTCTGTCTGCCGGTGCAAATCCGCCTGCATTTCCTGATGCGGCTGATTTAGACTCTGCAAACTCTGCATTCTCAACCACGACGTCAGTGGTGTATACCTTCTGTCCGTCCTTGTTTGTATAGCTGCCAGTCTGGATTCGGCCTTCAACAACAAATTTTGTTCCTTTACGGCCAAATCTCTCAAAAAATTCTGCTATCTTTCCAAAAGCTACGCAGTTGATGAAATCCGTTGACTGCTCCTCTGCATTCTTGCTGTATCGTCTGTCTACCGCAAGTGAAAATCTTGCTATTGCAAGTGAGTTGTCCCCCTGGGCATAGCGGATTTCTGCGTCTCTGGTTAATCTACCCATAAGTATTACTTTGTTCATAATACAATCTCCTATTTTCTTATACTATGCCTCGTCTTTTCTAACGCATAAGAAACGAAGAACATTGTCCATGATACGAACGTCCTGCTCGATTTCTGCTGGGACTGTTCCCTCAGCATCGAACTGGATGAAGTAATAAAAGGCCTCAGTCATGTGCTGAATCTCGTAAGCTAATCTCTTCTTACCAGCCTCCTCAACTTCTGTAACAGTACCGCCGGCACGTGTGATGTACTCTTTTGCCTTCTCGACTACTGCTGTTCTCGCATCATCCTCGATCTTTGCACTAACGACGAGTGCTAATTCATATTTGTTCATGCGAATGTTACCTCCTTTTGGTCTCTGGCTCATAAATCTGATTATGAGCAAGGAATTTTATATCACGAGTCTAGATAATAACATGAATCGTGGTACTTTTCAAGGGGTTTTTGCAATTTTTCTTTTATTTTTATTAAGTCGGGACATGCGCCGCGGGCAGGGGGAGGGCACAGGCGTACTTCCGCGTGAGCTACGCTTCGCTGCTAAGTGGCTGTACGAATTGTGTTTTTGGTTTTCTATGCCTGACGAAACCGTCGCTACTCGCCCTCCATGGCTCGATAGCTCCTTGCCCCGGCGTCCATGCCGGGGCATTTCTGCGTTTCATGGGCATAATTCTACAGTATCTAAGCCGCTGCGCTAGTCGCTCTTTCGGGAGCACCTCTGCCGGGGGCAAATTCCCCGTGCGCCGATCGTCTTCCCGTATTATTGAAAAATACCAAGCAATTCACACTTACTGCGCAGCATCAGGAGCCACATACGAGTATGCATTGGACATCTTTGCAGCATTGTTTGTCAGAGTGACAGCCTCTCTGTAGTAGGCAACAACAGGAGTGCCCTTATCCACAGCGTTGAACAGCTGCTCTGCAAAAGCAGGCGGCACATTGATACATCCGTGTGAGCCTGAGGTTTTGTAAATTGTTCCTCCAAAGGTATCACGCCAGCTGGCATCATGGATACCTATATTGTAGGCAAACGGCATAAAATAGCTGACAGGAGAAGAGTATCCCTCGCCGACAAGAGTAGCATTTCTCTGCTTGTAAACAATCTTGTATACACCGTCTACAGAGCCATTCTGACGGGCGAGATTACCTGATACGAAATCAGACTCCATCTGGAGAGCACCATCCTTGTAATACCACATGTGCTGCTTTGTGTAGTCAATCTCTATGTATGTATTACCTATGTCGTCAGCGCCTCGGTAGAGTGCTGTCTGCTCGTAAACAGGCTCTCTTTCCACTGGCTTGCCTCCCTCTAAATCTGAAAGGAGCTGGGCTTTCTCATTTTTCTTGCTGACTACCCATCCGTAGTCTCCACCACCTATTTCAATAGTGTCACCGGACGATGTTTTGAACGAGCGCTTGCGTCCGAAGGTGTTATACTTGGAAGCAAGCTGCTGGACATATTTAGTGACCTTGGCATCATCTATGCTCACGCTGCCGTCATCTGAGATGCTTAGCATATCAAGGATTTTGGCTGAGTCAAGCTTCTCGTCGGCACCTTCAATTTTGTAAGTGACGGTTGAAGCAGTGTATTTGTCGAGGGCTTCTTTTTCATTTTTGATAGTATCACTGTTTTTTGTGATTTTTGGAGCTTCATAACAGTCATCACTTAAGGTAAGCTTTGGGAGCTCGTTGTCCAGGGCGTCCTTTACTTCGGCAAGGATGCTGTCATATATCGGTTTGCAGCCATTTTTCTCTTCAATCACATCGTATTTGCCGTCTTTTATCTCGATGTGGGCATCCTCCGGATTTTCAATGTAGTCATCACTGAAAATATCAAGAGCCTTGAGCTTTTCAGCCAAAGTGGCATCGTCATATTTGGACGAACCCTTTAGAGTATAGTTTTGAGCTTTGAAGAGACTGACAGGCCATGTAAAAGCATTCTGGCTTTTTAGGATTTGCTCCTCGTCACCGTTTGAGACATATTCATAGGAAAAATCAGGTCCCTTAAGTGAAAAGCTGTTGCCTTTTCTATCAGTGATTGTGAGCAGATAGTCGCGGCTTAGGGCTGTATTTTTTTCTAATGCCTCTTTTGCAGTTTTCCCTGCGTATTTTACAGAGTTAATCTTTGTGTTGAACAGATAGTGGCTGCTAAAATAAAAGGCAAAGCCAAGATAAACAGCCAAAAGCACACCAAGCACAACTGCGCAGGTTATAAGCACTTTTTTCTTCATGTAAATCGACCTCCTTGGAGATATGCTGTTGCTGCCTACACCGGGGGGGTAGGCGGCAGCTAAAATCAGTTACATTTGTGAAGATGTGACACATCCATATAGTCAGGCAGACCATTCTTGTAGGCTACAGCGGTTTCTCCCTGAATAAGTGGTTTTAAGTATTCGATAAGTTCAGGCTTCACATCATTGCCCGCATCATTGATCCAATCTCTTGGCACAGACTTGGCCTCGTTTGCGATATCCTTGATAGCAGAATATGTGTATTCCACCTGATAAGGATTATTTGAGATGCGCTTCAAGCATACCATTGATGCGGTCACACCCTCTGCTGCAATAGTGACACCCTTTTTACCCTGAGCAAAAGATTCCTCGATATCGGTTAATGATGCAAGGTGTGAGGCACAGCGCTGGAGCACATTTACCTCTACAGAGCGCACCTTGACACCGATGTTTTCCTTTACGATGAACTCAAGAGCTTTTCCGGCACCGCTTAGCTGCTGGTGTCCGAACTGGTCACATGCGGCCTTTGATGATGTAATGTATGAGCCGTCTGCGTCATGTATTCCTTCGGATACGGCAACTATTACATTGTTAGTGTGCGTAAGGGCTTCTTTTATATCGGCAACAAATTTGTCCTTGTCAAAATCCACCTCAGGCAGATATATGAACTGAGGCGCTGTATTGTACTCATTACGTGCGAGAGCGGAAGCGGCAGTGAGCCATCCTGCGTCACGTCCCATGATTTCAACGATTGTAACACTCTTAACAGCATAGATAAAGGTGTCATGGGCTATCTCAAGCATGCTTGATGCGATATATTTGGCTGCAGAGCCAAATCCCGGAGTATGGTCTGTCATGCACAGATCATTGTCGATGGTTTTTGGAATTCCTATAATTTTCACATCACTGTTGATTTTTTTTGCATAATCGGATAACTTTAATACGGTATCCATTGAATCATTTCCACCGATGTAAAAGAAAGCTTTTATAGAAAGCTTATCGAACTGGTGGAAGATGTATACATATGGTGAATCATCATCCTTGTAATCAGGGAGCTTGTGGCGGCATGAGCCAAGATACATCGCAGGTGTGGTCTTAAGCTTTTCAAGATTAGCATCATCTGCAAAAATATCTGACAGATTGAGATAATTCTCATTTAATATGCCGAGTATTCCGTTTACGGCGCCATAGCAGATATCGTATTTCTCAGAGCTTTTTACTCCTGCGATGACTCCTGCAAGGCTTGCGTTGATTGCAACAGTTGGGCCGCCTGACTGGGCGACGATACAGTTTGACTGATTCATTGTAATCTCCTTATTGTGTATTTTAACTATTCTCTTCTGTAAGAATAGTTATGATATAATTTAAAATGATGATTAATCAGATTACTACATGCTACGCATTCCCGTAATCTGACTACACCTCGAAATCCGCTAATGCTACAGTTCGCATATGCGAACTGCAACCGAATATGCCTATTTAAAATCGCCTGTAGCGATAGGCATATTCGTCGGCATATTCACAGCTTCATACGAATCAAATCAGCAAGTGATTTGATTCTGTAAACGAATATAGTGAGTGATTTAACCGTCCCCGCAGCAAATTGCTACTTTCTCGGTGTAGTGCGGGTCACTAAGGTATACATCGAATTGCATGCAAGCATGCATCGATGATACATTTTGACCCTTTAATCATATAGATTGTAGTATCAAACATTATTTTTAGCAAGGGTTAAAATGAAAAATATGAATAAATACGAGAATTGCTTATTGTGTCCCAGAAAATGTGGCATAAACAGAAGAACCGGACAAACAGGCGTATGTGGCGTTTCATCTGAAATAAAGGTGGCGCGAGCAGCACTTCATTATTGGGAGGAGCCGTGCATATCAGGAAAAAGAGGAAGTGGGGCAGTTTTTTTCTCAGGCTGCAGCCTGCACTGCGTGTTCTGCCAGAACAGGGAAATTTCTGACGGAAAAGAGGGAAAGGTAATCAGTAAAGAGCGGCTGAGTGATATCTTTATGGAACTTGCTGACAAAGGCGCAAATAATATCAATCTGGTCACACCGGGGCAGTATATCCCTGATATAGTGTGGGCGGTAAACGATGCAAAAAGCCGCGGCATGAAGCTTCCTATTATATACAATACGAGCGGATATGAAAATGTGACAGAGCTAAAGCTGCTTGAGGGTATAGTGGATGTGTACCTTCCGGATTTTAAATATATGGACAGTACGCTTTCGGCAAGGTATTCAAGGGCAAAAGATTATCCGTCTGTCGCAAAGCAGGCGCTTTCAGAGATGGTCAGGCAGCAACCGGATGTCGTGATTGACGATTCGACAGGACTCATACAAAAGGGAGTTATTGTGCGACAGCTTCTACTGCCGGGACATGTGAATGATGCAAAGGATGTACTTAAGTACCTGTATGATACATATCATGATCACGTATATATAAGCATGATGAGCCAGTTTACGCCGATTGCACTAAAGGATTATCCTGAGATAAACCGCACAGTGACAAGGAGAGAGTATGAAAGGCTTGTTGACTATGCCCTCGAAATAGGAATCACGAATGCATTTATACAGGAGGGTGACGTGGCAAAGGACAGCTTCATTCCGGCATTTGACTGTGAGGGAGTATAATATTTACCGTTTTTCTTAATAAAATAGTAAGAATTGGCAGGCAAAAATGACTGGATTTTGTGACGCCGGTGTAGTACTGTGGTTATGTGATATTTTTTAGCTGTGAAGGTACTGAACAGTTACGATATTTTGTTATTACTCACATCCCGGTGTGACAGACGATAATGTTTTTAATCACACAGGATACATCATTCAATAGAGGATACAGTGATGAAAAATATAGGAGAACAGCAGATAATAATTGAATGTCCGAATACTATCTTTCATCTATACATTGACAGTGAGGATGAGCTTTCAAAGGTTAAGGTGTTTATGAACAATATGAAGAATGTTGATTCGATAAGTCTGCATGATATATACAACTGGTGCAACAGACAGCATGTGCAGTACACGACGACATTTAATTATGACAGTAAAATGACCTTGACAGAAATGATAAAATCCTACATATTTTACTTCAGACAGAAGCTTAGATATGTAAATAATAGTGATAGGATGATAGAAACATGAGATACCCTGAATTTCTAAAGGATAGAGGAACAATAGGCTTTGTGGCGCCTTCGATGGGCTGTACAACAGAGCCGTACAGGAGTGCCTTTGACAATGCCATTAAAAGGTTTCACAGCATGGGTTATAAGACGATAGAGGGACCTAACTGCAGGTGCGACAGTGGCATAGGCATCAGCAATACACCTAAGAAGTGCGCAGAAGAGCTGAACGAGAGCTATGCTTCTGCTGATAGTGATGTGCTTATATCCTGTGGTGGTGGCGAGCTGATGTGTGAGGTAGTGCCTTATATTGATTTTGAGCGCGTGAAGCAATCAAAGCCGAAATGGTACATGGGCTATTCCGACAACACGAATTTCACATTTTTGGAGGCTACTATTGCAGATACAGCAGGTATTTACGGACCGTGTGCGGGCAGCTTTGGCATGGAGGTGTGGCATGAGTCACTTACCGATGCGTTTGATCTGCTTTGTGGCAGGAAGCTTTCATTTACCAATTACCATATGTGGGAGAAGGAATCGATAAAGGATGAGAATGCTCCGTTTGTGGGCTACAACCTGACTGAAAAGTCGTGTATCAGCTCTATTCCCACGGTGGCAAAGGAAAGCAGGCTTACCATGAGAGGCAGGCTGCTTGGTGGCTGCATGGATTGTCTTATCAATCTGCTTGGCACATCGTTTGACCATGTAAGGAAATTTAATGAGCGCTACAGTGATGATGGTATCATATGGTTCCTTGAGGCTTGTGACCTTAATGTGATGGGCATGAGAAGGGCTATGTGGCAGATGAAAAATGCAGGATGGTTTTCAAATGTAAAGGGCTTTCTTATCGGACGCCCGGCGCACTTCGGAGAGGAAATGTTTGGCATAGACCACAGACAGGCGCTTTCATCACTGCTTAGAGAGTTTAATGTGCCAATCATCATGGATCTGGATATAGGTCATATGTCACCGATGATGCCTGTGGTATGCGGAAGCATGGCAGATGTCAGCTTCGACGGAAGCAACTTTACAATTTCGTATGATATAGAGCAGTAGATTGGAGGAAAAATGATTAGATTAATAAAGAAAAAAGCAAAGAGTATTGTATGTAGCGTGCTTGCTGCGGTGACATTGTTTACAATGAATCCGGCAGTATTTGCAACAGAGACAGCTACGCAGACTGATACAGTTTCAAGCGTTGATGTATCAGGCAGTGACGCAGCTGATAAGAGTAACACAGACAGTACTGCAGACAGCACAACGACAGCCGGCAGTGAGGCAAACGACAAGGTGACCATCAGCAATAATGATAAGCCATACTTAAGTCTTGGAGCAGACCTTACACCGGATCAGAGAGCGACAGTGCTTGGATTTATGGGAATCGAGCTCACTGATCTGGACAATTACGATGTGGTCTATGTAAATAATGATGAGGAGCACAAGTACCTCGATTCATACATCAGCAAGAGCGAGATTGGCACAAGGTCACTTTCCTCAGTACTCATTACAGAGGATAAAAAGGGCGCGGGTCTTAGTGTTTCCACGCACAATATCAATTACTGTACGGTAGGAATGTACAAGAATGCGCTTGCCACAGCAGGCATAGCTGATGCTAAAATCATAGTCGCAGGACCTTTCCCTATTTCAGGAACGGCAGCACTTGTAGGCACACTAAAGGCATACGAGGAGATGACAGGCAAGAAGCTTGACGACAAGGTGACAGACGCAGCGATGGATGAGCTTGTCACAACAGGAGAGCTCAACAAGAGCATTGACGGCGATTCGCAGGATATCGAGGCAATGATTGCAGACCTAAAGAAGCAGCTGGCCGATGGAAGGCTCAAGGATGAGAGCCAGATAAAGGATGCGATAAAGGAGGCTGCAAAGGATTACGACCTGAAGCTTTCTGATGATGATATTGCAAAGCTGACATCGCTTCTTATGAAGCTTAAGGATGCCAATATCGACTGGGATTCAGTCATCAACCAGGCACAGGACTGGGCATCAAAGCTTGGCGATAAGATAAATGACCCGGGCTTCTGGGAAAAGCTTGGTAACTTTTTCATGGATTTATGGGATAAGATAAAATCCCTGTTCAGCTAGAAAAAGCTACAGGAGACAGTAAGAATAAGCAGAATATGAATCAGGCAACTCCCTGAAACGTAAGCATGAGCTGTACGTTGAAGGGAGTTTTTTTATCATTAATAAAAAAATAATAAATTTCTGCCGAATACATTGATACAAAGGTCATATTCTATTATAATTAAATGGATAATGGATTAATGTAAACAATGCACATAAGAAAGATGGGATTTGATGATAAAGATAAATAAATTTCTGGCAGCCTCTGTCGTTACATTGTCATTAGCTGCATGTGACCTGGCACCATACAGCAGCATGGCAGTCTATGCGGATCAGGCGGCTAAGGTTGTGTGTGATGAGAGATACTGGGTAGCGGCGAGAAGCGGACCGGGCACAGAGTATGAGCTGGAGCACAAGCTTTCAAACGGCAAGGATATTACTATTCTTGAGCAGACTACAGGTGCAGACGGCAAGGTGTGGTACAAGGCGAAGTACAATCTGGCAGCAAATAACGAGGAGTGTGTCAGCTATATAAGGTCTGATTTTGTATCAGCAGGTACCGGCACAGCTGCATCAGACAATGCGCAGACAGGGGATGCTTCGGCAGACACCGGCAATGCGGATGCCATACAGCAGAATAATGAGGAGCAGCTTGCCCTTGCAACCGCATCGGGAGCATATGCTACAGGTACGATTACCGGCGGCAATGTGTATGTCCGTAATGCAGCAGGCACATCCGGTACTACCAAGGTTGTCTCACTCAACTGGAACCATCAGGTTGACATAATTGGAGAGACCAGGGTAAACGGTGTGGTCTGGTACAATGTCAAGGGTACTTTAAACGGCAAGGCATTTACTGGCTGGACTATCAGTACATACATAAAGGTGACATATAATAATAGCGGAGACAATACTGATTTTGTCACGGCTATGAAGAATGCAGGCTTTCCTGACAGCTATATTCCAAACCTTACAGCTCTTCACAATAAGTATCCAAGCTGGACATTTGAAGCTGTAAATACAGGTTTGAATTGGGATACGGTGATTGAAAATGAGAGTGTAAACGGACTTAATCTGGTATCCAAATCAGCAGACAATGCCAAGAAATCCACAGCTGCCGGAGCATATAACTGGTCAACAAATACGTGGGTTGAGTACGAACCGGGATGGGTGTCAGCAAGCAGTGCCTATATTGCTTATCTCATGGATCCAAGGAATTTTCTTGATGAGACCAATATTTTTCAGTTTCAGAGTCTGGCATACAGTCCGAATGAGGCACTTGAAGGTGTCAAGTCCATAGTAAAAGGCACATTTATGGAGGGAACAAAGACCTATTCCAACAATGGCGAGAAAATCAATTATGCAAGCACATTCATGGATGTGGCAAAGAGCAGTGGAGTAAGTGCATACCATATAGCATCGCGTATAAAGCAGGAGCAGGGACAAAAGGGAACGAGCCCTCTTATTTCGGGTACATATTCCGGATACGAAGGATATTATAATTATTTTAATTTTAGTGCAACCGGAAACACGAAGGATAAGATTTATAAAAATGGTCTGTCTTTTGCCAAGAAGCAGGGCTGGAATACAAGAGTAAAGTCCATAAGCGGCGGAGCTGTAAAGGTGGGTAGCAATTATATAAATAAGGGTCAAAATACACTGTATTTTGAGAAGTTTAATGTAGTAAATACAAGCTCGCTGTATTTCCATCAGTACATGGGCAATGCCACAGCGGCTCTTACTGAGGGACAGAGTCTGGCTAAAGGATATTCAGACAAGAATCAGGCTTTTGTATTTAAAATACCTGTATACAATAATATGCCATCGTCAGCAGTGGGCTTCGATAAAGCTGGCGATACCAATAACTATCTGCAGTCGCTTGCGATAAGCGGTGTAACACTCACACCGACCTTCAATGGAGCGACAACAAGCTATTCAGCAGTTGTTTCAAATGCCATAAGCTCAGTGACTGTTTCGGCAGATGCAGTTTCAGGAAACAGTGGTGTTTCAGGCACAGGAAGCTATTCGCTTGCTGTCGGAAATAATACAATTAAGGTAAAATGCAAGTCGCAAAGCGGTGATACAAGAACATACACTATCAATATAAACAGGCAGGCGGCATCTGCAAATAATGCAGGTGGCAATAATAATCAGAACAATAATAACCAAAATAATACAGATGTAAACATAACATCAGGTAAATACAGTATAGGTACTTATATTACAGGCATTGAGCCTGGAACCGGTGCAGCTGATTTTGTGAAGAATATAGCAGTATCAGCATCAGGTACTGTAAAGCTTTTGACAAGCTCAGGCTCAGAAAACAGCGGAAAGATTGCAACAGGCAATAAAGTGGCTGTTTATGATGCTTCAGGTAATCTGAAAAAGACATACGATATTGTTATATATGGAGATATCAATGGTGATGGTGCTGTAAATGCTCTTGATATGATTAAGCTCAACAGACATATCTTAGGAAAGGGAACACTCACAGGTGCTTATCTGGAGGCAGCTGATGCTAACAGAAAGCGTGATGGTGGAAATGCCCTTGATATGATAATCATGAACAGACATATACTGGGCAAATCAAAGATATCGCAGAATTAGAAATGTGAGGAAAAATATGAAGAAATTATTTGGATGTATATTATCACTTGTTATGGCGGTGATGCTTGTTTTCGCACCTGCCGAGCATGTATATGCGCAGGGACTTGGATTAAGTGTCAGCTCAAGCTCTGTAGCTGTTGGAAAAACAGTCAAGGTGACGGTTTCTATGCCGTCAGGATATTTTGGTACAGTAGTTATCTCAAGCTCTGACGAGGGAGTGCTGAGTAACGGAGGCGATGGTGTGGCAAATATTGGTGACGCTGCCGGATATCCTACATCGCAGTCATTTTCATTTACAGCGAAGGGCGCAGGAAGCTGCACTATAAAGGCGTATTGTACAGTGGTAGGAGATGCAGAGGGTAACGATGCCGGAGGCACAATCACAGGTGCCAGCACGAAGGTGACCGTAACAAGTGCTTCATCAAACAACGATTCAAACAGCAACAAGGACAATTCGGGCAGCAATACAGGAAATGACAGCGATGCAAATAAAGATAATGAAAACAAAGAGGAAAAGAAATCCTCAAACGCATCTCTTGGTTCGCTTGTTATCTCAGCAGGTACGCTTTCCCCTGAATTTTCTGCTGCGACAAAGGATTACACAGCTACAGTAGATTACAGCTGTTCAAGCCTTGCGGTTACAGCAAATCCGGCTGATTCCAAGGCGAGTGTGACATCCGTCACAGGCAATGATTCACTTGAGGTTGGAGAGAATACGGTCAGCGTTGTTGTGACAGCAGAGGACGGCAGCACAAGCACATACAATATAGTTGTTACCAGAAGAGCCGAGGATGATCCGGAGAATGCGGATAAGCAGGATAACTGGAAGAAGTTCAATATAAATGGAACAGAGTGGACTATGGTAAATGACATTCCTGAGGATGTTGTTCCTGAAGGCTTTGAGCACTCAAAGACAGTGATTGACGGTCTTGAATACAATACCCTTCATGGTACCTTTGGTGATATCACACTTGTGTATTTACAGTCAGAAAGCGGCAATGGGCTTTTTGTATATGATGCTGCCCAGAATGCAGCGTATGAGTATGTCCGTATCAATTCCGAGTCACATTTTATCGTAGTTTTACTGCCTAAGGTGGATGATGTGCCTGAAGGATATAATGAGGTCTCGCTCTCCATAGAGGGCAAGGGTGTGGCAACAGCCTACCAGACTAAAGCCGAAAAAAAAGATGATCAGACGAAGGATTTTTACCTCGTATACGCCATGAATGACAATGGTGAGAGTGGCTGGTACACATATGATAGCGTAGATGGCACATATATGAGAACCGAGCTCAGTACACCTACAGTGGCACAGGAGGAAAACGATACAACAAAGAGCGAGCTTGTCCCGGGAATTGCCAATAAATATCTTGTTTTAGCTGCAATACTGGTTCTTATTATCATTATTCTGTTACTGTTGCTTATTGTATCAGCTGTGAAAAACAGAAAATATAAGGCAATGGACTATCATGATGACGATGATGATGTAGATGATGCAGCAGAAGATGTATCAAATGAAGCTTTGGAAGAAACAACTGATGAAACTGCGGACGAGATAGCAGATGAGCCGGAAGAAGAGGTTACAGAAGAGCCGTTAGATGAAGTGGCAGAAGAAGCTGCAGAAGAGTCGGTGGATGAAGTGGCAGGAGAAGCTGCAGAAGAGTCGGCAGGTGAAGCCGCAGAAGAAACAGCAGATGAAGCTGTAGAAGAGCCGGCAGATGAAGTCGCAGAAGAAACAGCGGAAGGTGCTGCAGATGAGCAAAAGATGGCTACGGATGAAAATATATCAAATGCATCCTATGTCGGAAGAACCGTAGAAATTACACCTGATTCTAAGAAAGCTGTTGATAATGAAAACTCTGAGTTTGATTTAAAAGACGATTCAAGGCAGGAAAACGTTTCTGACACAGAAAACGATGCTGATGAGGATGCTTTAAAGAAACAGCTTCAAATGGCACTTGATGGCTTTGTCAATGATGGAAATAAGCCGTCTGAGACTATAGACAGCAGTGCAAAGGATGACAATGAAGATGATAGCGAGGATGATGATTTGCAGTTCATCGACTTAAATTAGTGAATATGACTGGAGGATATGACTTGAAACCATATACAAGTAAGGCTAAAAAAGCAATAGATTTGGCTGCACGTATATCAAAGAAAATGAATTACAGCTATGTTGGAACAGAGCACATACTGGCTGGCCTTATAAAAGAGGGCACCGGTGTGGCAGCTGAGGTTCTAACAGCCTGCAATGTGGAATATGATAAGCTTATTTCGATGATTGAAGACCTGATTTCACCGGGGGATAACATCGAAGTGATGGACAGGGATGGCTATTCACCAAGGACACAGAGAGTATTGGAGCGTGCATCGGAGGAAGCCGATAGATTTGAGTGCAATGAGATAGGTACAGAACACTTGCTGATGGCTATAGTACTGCAGGGAGACTGTGCAGCTGCAAGACTTTTAAACACCATGGGTGTTAACAGTCAGAAGATGTTTATAGATATTCTTGGTGCGATGGGGGAGGATCCGTCTGCATACAGGGATCTGATGAAAAGCTACGGTACATCATACAATTCTGCGACTCCTGTATTAGATCAGTATTCCAGAGATTTGACAGATATGGCAGAGGCAGGGCTTCTTGACCCTGTTATAGGCAGAAAAAAGGAGATGGAGCGCGTTATCCAGATACTTTGCCGCCGTGGCAAAAACAATCCATGTCTGATTGGAGAGCCGGGAGTGGGCAAGACCGCTATAGTAGAAGGACTTGCGCAGGATATAGTCAGTGGCAATGTTCCGGATATTCTTTTGGGAAAGAGACTGGTTTCCCTTGATATGTCCGGGCTTGTAGCCAAATCAAAGTATCGTGGTGAGTTTGAGGAGCGTATCAAGAAGGTGATAAGCGAGGTTTCGAATGCCAAAAATGTACTGCTTTTCATTGATGAGCTTCACACTATAATAGGTGCAGGAGGAGCAGAAGGCTCGTTAGATGCATCTAACATATTAAAGCCGGCACTTGCCAGAGGCGAGGTACAGGTAATCGGCGCCACTACCATAGAAGAGTACCGCAAATACGTGGAAAAGGATGCTGCGCTTGAGCGCCGTTTCCAGCCGGTGATGGTTGAGGAGCCTGGTGTAGATGAGACAATAGAGATACTCACAGGATTAAAGGGACTCTATGAAAAGCATCATGGTGTCATCATAACAGATGAGGGTGTGAAAGCAGCAGTAAACCTTTCTGCACGATATATAAATGACAGATTTTTACCTGATAAGGCGATAGACCTGATGGATGAAGCGGCAGCCAGGATAAGGCTTAAGAATCTGACATCATCTGACGAACTGCTTGCTCTGAAAAAAGAGATAACAGATAAGCAGAACCGGGTGGAAAATGCTTTGTCGAAAGGAGATCTCGCAGCTGCCGGCGCGCTTATGTCAGAAAAGGAAGGGCTTGAAAATAAACAGCAGAAGCTTATCAGAAAGAACCGTCGCGCAGGAGCCAAAAATCAGCCTGTAGTCGGCGAAAATGAGATAGCGGATGTAGTATCGGGATGGACCAAAATACCTGTAAATAAGCTTACAGAGTCAGAGGCAGGACGACTTGCAAAACTTGAACAGATACTTCACAAGCGTGTAATAGGACAGGAGGAGGCTGTTTCTGCTGTCGCAAAGGCAGTCAGACGAGGCCGTGTTGGTTTAAAGGATCCTAAGAAGCCGATTGGCTCATTCCTGTTTTTGGGACCGACAGGAGTAGGTAAGACGGAGGTGTCAAAGGCGCTTGCTGAGGCTGTCTTTGGCAAAGAAGATGCCATGATACGTGTTGATATGTCAGAGTACATGGAAAAGCATAGTGTTTCAAAGATGATTGGTTCACCACCGGGATATGTGGGTCATGAGGAGGGCGGACAGCTCTCAGAGAAGGTCAGACGCAATCCTTTTTCTGTTATACTGTTTGATGAGATAGAAAAAGCACATCCTGATGTGTTCAATATACTTTTACAGGTGCTTGATGATGGTAGAATCACTGATTCACAGGGGCGCACGGTTGATTTCAAGAATACAATAATCATCATGACATCAAATGCAGGAGCTTCTTCAATTATAGAACCAAAGCGCCTTGGCTTTGGCGCTGGTGAGGATGAAAAGCAGGATCACGAGCGTATGAAGAACAGTGTCATGGAGGAGGTCCGCCGTATATTTAAACCTGAGTTTTTGAACCGAATCGACGAGACTATTGTATTTAGAGCTCTCAACAAGGATGACATGAAGCATATAGTGACACTTCTTGTAAAGGAGCTTAAGAAACGCTGTAAAGAACAGCTTGATATAGAGCTCACAGTGCGCGACAGTGCAAAATCCTTTATCGTGGACAAAGCCTATGACAGAAAATATGGCGCAAGACCTCTTAAACGAAAACTTCAGGAGGAGATTGAAGACCGTATGTCAGAGGATATTATTACCGGCAAAATTAAGCGCGGCGATAAGGTAATAATTTCTACGAAAAACAAACAAATTTCATTGACTGTTGAGTAGAATTGGATTTATAATTAATATATCAATATAGCTACGGGAGGATAAAAATGGCTGTAATAAGTGAATTAATCTGTACTGAGGAAAACGGAAAGCTCAGCTTCGGAGATTATACATTGGCTGCAAAGGCAAAGCTTGACAATTTTGAGCACCAGGGAGACCTTTACAAAGTAAAGACCTGTCAGGAGATTACCAAGCTGGAGCGCAATGGCATGTTTGTATACGAGTCTGTTCCGGGGACTGCGGTGGAGCATTTAAAAGCAACAGACACAGGAATGGAGTTTAGCGTAGAAGGCGCAGAGGACGCACAGGTTACCGTAGAGCTTGAGGATGAGGCTGAGTACGACATCGTGATCGACGGTGCAGATGCCGGCAGGATGAAGACGAATCTCGGAGGAAAGTTAAGCCTGAGCGTAGAGCTCGGCGATGCTCCGGTAAAGGTAAGCGTTCAGAAGTGCTAGAGCAGCCGCTTTCGCATATGACAATTACAAGATCAGTGAGACCTGTCCGTATGGACAGGTCTTTGTTGCTCTATAGGAAATGACGTGTTATGTTAAAGCGCGAAAGCCGCGCTTTCTATGGAGAAAAAAGCCCTGTCCGGGCAGCAGCCGCGTCTGCGGGAAAGGAAGATAAGAACATGGCAAAAGGAAAAACAACAGTGTACTTCTGTCAGGAGTGTGGATACGAGTCGGCAAAATGGATGGGACAGTGTCCGGCATGCCATGAGTGGAATTCGTTTGTGGAGGAGACAGTC
>OHNQ01000424.1_pt1 | contig 24607 bp, 24 predicted proteins | sample 1569621 | NCBI WGS metagenome assembly OHNQ01 (sample SAMEA3879516, study PRJEB24766) | human gut metagenome | biome: human-associated habitat; feature: feces | place: USA | collected 1985/1987
TGGAGTTTGAACAGAGTCATCCATTCCTTAATATGAGTGTGCTTGACGGAGAGGGCACTGTGAATGGACAAGGAATCAAGAAAGGCGACCATTTCATAATTCCGGCTGGGTACGGAAATGTGAAGCTTGAAGGAAGGCTGGAAGTTATTGCTTCGTGTGTGTAAACTTATGTATTAAACATAAACAGGGGATTTGAGTTTATACATAAGAAGGTGATTAATGTACAAGATAAAATATTAGATTACCTATTATAGATATTTAACATGTGAGTATGAAACGGAAAGGTGTATGTCATACAATTTGAATTTAGGATCGTCAAGCTGATTACGGAATGCATCTGTCATTGTGGTAAGATGCATTTCAATGAGTTTATCTATTGTAACTCTAACTGATTGCACTTGTATAATTCATTAGCTTCCTAGAATTCACTCTCGTATCTTATAATGCGGCTGCAGTAATCATGAAAGATAAGACTGCCTTTCTGACATATGTGACAAAGGAATTCACTGCTCACAGATAAAATATGCTGTCATTTTCTTGTAAAATCTGTTACAATATACATGGTGTTTATCAAGGCTCTGGAAGCAAATCTTTGCTGGAAGGGCTCCGAAGCCTTTCATTTGATGGATGAAATTTTTAGCTTTTATCGGAAGAAGTAAGAGATGAGATTAAATGTGATGTCTTATAGGCTTTTGATAAGGATGAAGATTCGAATCAAGTTACATCTGTTGAGATAACTATTGCAGGAAGAAGATTTAGCTTTTCAAAAAATACAAATGGAGATATTACAGCAGCTCAACTTAAGATGAATCATGGAAATTCTAATGATTTATTTGAACTAAAAGATGAGTCAAATGAAACGAGATGTTTATTCGATTTATTGCCTCTTTACAAAAAAGCAAATTAAAATTTTATTATTTTAGCTGATGAGTTAGACAAAAGCTTTCATACAAAGCTAACGATTGAATTTATTCAAGAATTTTTTGAAAAGACGATAGGGGCAAAAAAACAGTTGATTGCTACTGTACAAGATTCAAATGTGATGAATTTAAATTTGCTTAGGCAGGATGAGATTTGTTTTGTAGAGAGAAAAGAGAATCATAGCTCAAAAATATATTCATTAAATAAATTTCAAGAACGATTTGATCGTACAGTTGCAAAAGACTACTTACTTGGCAGATATGGAGCTGCTCCTAATTTTGGAATTGATCCATGGGAATATGAGGGAGAACAGAATGGCTAATGATATGAATGATAGTAAAGTAAAAAAATTTATAAAATTTATATATGGTTCGAACAATGACATGAAATTTAATATAGCATGTTCATCATTATTTAATAGTGTTATTATGTTGGCTTTTTGTTATGTATATCGAGAAGAAAAACTTTTATCATTAGTATTAGAATATGCTTCTGTATTATTTTTGGTTATATGGACATTATTAGCACATGGAATGAAGAAAACAGAAATAATAATATACGAATTAGTCAGATGGCTTTTATTTTTGTTTGTTTTAATACTTTCATGGTATTTTTTAGGACGATTGCATCAAAAAAGTACTATTTGTGCTTGTTTATTTGGTGTGCTGGGTGGTATAGGAGTGTTTGTGTGTAATATATTTTTTATTTCGAGATTTGTAGATATATTTAATTTTGTTAAGGTGCTTTTGGATAAAATTAAAAGAAAAGTATTTAATACAGACATGCAAAATACGACAGGAATTAAGGCTGCTTTGGAGAATATAACAATACTATTGGGAACAATTGGAACGCTATTAGTTGCTTTGAAAACGATTATAGAGGTAGTTATACAGACAATTGATATTATCTAAATATTTTGGAATAGAGAAAGTTAAGTATGGAGAGGTGATAATATGGTAAATAATTTTACATCAGGGCTCTACAATATATCCTTTTTTAATATGAAAATTGATACTTCAGAAGAATTGACCAATGAGGTCATAAAAAAAGAAGAATCAACATTTATACACGAGTTTATACATTATCTTCAGGATTTGATATTGCCATATAATATTAGAGTTAATTTAAGTAATGTAAGGTGGCTATTTAATATATTGGAAGAAGCATATAAAAAGGGTACAATTAAGCGACCATTTGAAGATTGGAACAACGAATCATCCATATTATGGACACAATTTAACAATACATTTGGACATGGGAATTTTATTGATAAAGTTGCTTATATTAACAACATAACATCAGATTATGATAATATTGAAGGGTATGATAGTAATTTGAATGTTGTACGGAGACATAGAGTGTATAAGTATACTTTAGATGTAGTTGAAGACGCTGAGTTACAACATTCAGAGACATATTATTTAGGGGCAAGGGATTTATTGGAATATATTGCTTATAAAATTGAAAGCAAGTTTTTCCCCGACAGACCGGCAGCTCCACAATTGCCATATGAATCAGTGGATTTGATTTTTGATAGTTATGGTTTAGCAGACATTTCAGATGAAATTAAAATATGTATAGCAGAGAGATGTCTATATAATGATGCACCAGTTCATTGCTTATTATATGTATTATTAAGCGATAATAAGTTTAAAGATTTTATTAGAAATTCATCCTATAAGGATATATATGCGTTTTTGTTGAATTCTTCAACGTTAACACGAGATGGCTATAGTGAAGAATTAAATGCAAAGACTCAAAGAAGAATACATCAATTTAAAAATGAACTACAAATTCGATATGGTAGCTTTGAAGAAATATCTAAATGGCTGTCGATGGTGAGTGAGTTTGTTAAGAATAATTTGTCAGGAAAATTTATCTTTTCAGATATTTATAAAATGAATAGTGATGATATGCATAAATTTGTTAATGATGTAATCAATCAAGTTGGAATACCGTTAATAATGAATGAGCAGGAAAAATATATTTCTATGTGTCCAGAACACATTCAGAAGTCTGGATTTATACAATTTTATGTTTCTCAGAAATTTATGGATTTTTTATTTAATAATAAAGAAACAAAGTGTCCTATATATGGATTTTGTAAGGCAAATGGTGGATCCTGCAATGAAAATTGTGTCTTGAATAATAATGGGATAATAATGGGAAATGAATCTTGTCATTATAGGAAATTTATTGAAACATATAGATTGACTGGTATAAAGATAGATTAATGGTCTTAGGTAAAGATTTAGCACAAAATAAAATGAGAGGTTCTGACAACTAAGCCGCTGGCAGAGAACATACCCTCTCATACATTTTTTCAAAATCATTAGGAGACATATAGTCGCAGTGGCTGTGAATCCTAACGGTATTATAAAAGTTTTCAATATACTCAAATACAAGCCTATAAGCATGTTTGTAGTTAATGATATTAAACCTGTTAAGCCATTCTCTTTTGATTAAGGAATGGAAAGACTCGATGCAGGCATTATCGTAAGGATAACCATTATGAGAATAGCTTCGTGGCATCTTTTCTGTGGCTTTACGCCACGCATTTGAAACATACTGGCTGCCACAATCTAAATGGATAATAAGTGGTAAATCAGTATTACGACAGGCTTTTGCCGTGTTGATTGTTTCGATAACAGTAGATACTTCCATAGTGTCCGCAAGAGTCCAGGCAATGATTTTCCTGGCGTACAAGTTCATAACGCAGTTAAGGTATACAAAACCATTCTATGATTTTTCTTCTTCCGAAGCGTAATTGCACCGGAACCGATAACGGGAATATCACCGTCATTATCTCTTAACTGGGCTTCCCAGCGTGCAAGGGTGCTGAAACCGCTACCCAGGTTCTTTGCACATTCAACCTGTGTAAGATCAGGATGCTCTTTGCGATAGTTGATAGCATCCAACTTGAACTGCTTGGTGTGATGAGTTTTTTGTCGTGACATAATAAGTTCCTCCTCTTTCTTTATTATACAACACTTAAGGGGATATCTCATTTTGTTTTGTACTATTTAGATGCTAACGCTATAAAAAAACTATAGTAGTTTATAAAAATTGTTTAAAGAGTTTAAATGCAAAAGTAATGTGTTGTGAATAGTACTATTAATTATATGAGATGTTTTAAATGTAGTATGATTTAATGGAGGCATAAAGTGGAGTCAGTTTTTATTAAAAGTATAAGAATAGATAAGATCAGACATTTAGAGAATATAGATATAAATATTTGCGATAGTGAGCGCAGACATGTTATAGTAACCGGAAAAAATGGCAGTGTAAAGACAAGTCTACTTGATGTAACTGCTACATTTATTAATTCTGTTACATTGGAAGATAATTTATGGCTCTTTCATGAGCGGTATAAAAAAGAAACTGCAGGAATATGGATGGAATTCAATAAGTCATTTGTTGAAATTAAGAAACTATTTGAAGCTGGCAAATTTATTACTGCTTATTATAAGGCAGACGGAGTTTTTTCATCTATTGAACCGGAGCATGTAGAAAAAGTTAAGCTTAAAACAGGATATTCAATTAACGATACTCCAAGGTAAGAGTTTATAAAATATTTGTTGGACTTAAAGATGACGCAGGCTTTGGGTATTTCTAATGGAAAGTTAGATAAAGCGGATAATATATCAAAATGGTTTAATAATTTTGATGATTTACTAAAGCAGATATTTGATGATGAATCGGTGAGCGTGGATTTTGACGAGGACACATTAAAATTTTCTATTGTTATGGATGGAAAGGAAAAGTTTGATTTTGAAATTCCGGGTGTTGTATTGATTGATGAGATTGAGACTCATTTACATCTGGAATTGCAAAGAAACATTATGGGGCTATTAACTACGATATTTCCAAATATTCAGTTTGTAGTATCCAGCCATTCTCCATTTATTCTTAATAGTTTGGAAAATGTCGTCATATATAATCTGGAAAAGAAAATATGTGTAAAGAATGGTATGGCAGATATTCCGTATAGTGGAATTGTAGAAGGGTATTTTAAGTCAGATGAATTATCCAATGAGTTAAGGGATAAGTTTGAAGAATATAAAGAGTTGGCAGGTAAATCGGAGTTAAGCGATGATGATTATGAGAAAATTACTGAGCTTGAGATGTATTTAGATGAAATACAGGATTATTTGGCACTTAAAATTTCAACAGAGTATCAGAAATTAAAAATCAAAATAAGAGCGGGGGCGGAGTAATACGGTCAAAGTAGAACGTAGCACTCCGACACCTGAGTCATTGGCTATGGAAAAGACAAAAGCTGATGGAAAATATGATAAGCCGGATGTTGTTGAGAGATTAAAAAAGATTTTAATAATAAGTGCTATATTTGTGAGATTAATGACTTGCAGGATCCACAAATTGAACATTTAAAACCACATTCTGTAGGGAGAGATATTGAACAGAAATTAGAACTGAAATTTGATTGGAATAATTTATTTTGGTCATGTGGACATTGCAACGGAATAAAAAACCCAAGAAAATATGATGAGCATATTATTGGCTGTTGCAAAGTTGACCCAGAGGATAGGATTTATAAAGCTGTAATATTTGAATACACCAGATAAATTTGATTTAAAAACAATTATCTGCAATATAATAATACCAGTGTTTCTGGCTGTTATTATAGCGATATATACTATTTTTAACAATGAACAAAATTCAGGATTGGTTTTCAACGTAAGCATGGATATATTTATATTGGTTTTAATTTTAATGATACCAATTATTATTATAGAGAATTTAAAAAATATGAAAACAGTAAAGAATACATATGTTATTAAGAAACTTTTGGAGATTATTGAGAACTTGGAATTAGTGGCAAAAGATAAAAGAGAGTGATCAGAATTGTATTAGTTTAAGGAGACCAACATTGAGCAGAATTTTAATTGAAAATTTAGGACCAATAAAGTCCTTCGAGCAGGACGTAGATGAAAATTTAATGATACTGATAGGTGAACAGGCTAGCGGTAAAAGTACCATTGCAAAGACTATATTTTTCTGTAAAAGTATTTCTGATGAATTTAAACACTATGTCATGAATCAGGATAATATTATTACTTCAGGGCATCAGACACCTTTTACAGGATTTATTAAAGTATTACGTACAAAGTTTGTAGAGTATTTTGGAACTACAAAACATATGGAGCCATTTATAATCCGCTATGAGTTTGATAATAAAGAACATGTAACGATTAAGCTTAAATTAGGATATGCAAATATTGTATTTTCAAACAAGCTTAGGGAAGAATGTGAATATTTTATTCAAAAATTATCTGAGTATTATGCAACTATGAGTCTGCCTAATGATTTTCTATCAGGAATTGATTTTGCTTCATGGTCTTCTCAAAAGGAGAGTATGAACAAGATGATTAATCATGAGATAAGTCATATTTTCGGTCAGGATTATACATCTATTTTTGTACCGGCCGGAAGAAGCATGCTCTCGACTAATTCGGAATTTTTTCATGCCTCTACTCCAAATAAATATGATGTAATAATGAATGATTTTATAGAGAGAATAAGGGCTTTACAGAATCAGTATTCGCAGAGATTGGAGGATATTATTGAGGATAAGAAAAAACTAAGTTCGATTAATATTGATTTCGAGAGGGTGAAAAAGGCTACGGTCCTTGTTAGAAAAATATTAAAGGGCGATTACATTAGTGATAAATATGGGGAAAAGATCTATTATTCTAAGGACAAATTTGTTAAGCTGATACAGGCATCTTCAGGACAGCAGGAGGCTCTTTGGATTGTTTTGCTGATTTTTTCTATTATATTAAATAATCAAAGAGTTTATATGGTGATTGAAGAACCAGAGGCACATTTGTTCCCAACAGCTCAGAAAGAGATGTTAGAGTTAATTATATTAATGATTAATGCTACTTCAAGTCAGGTAGTTATTACTACTCATAGCCCATATATGTTGTCATCAGCGAATCTTTTAATGTATTCATCGCATGTAGAAGGAGATGCTAGTGGAAATAGCTCTATAATAGATCGTGATTATAGAATTAAAGCAAATGCTGTTTCATCATATTTGTTGAGTAATCATATTGCTGTTGATATCATGGATAGGGATACCTATATGATTAAAGCGGATAGGATTGATAGTATTTCTGAGGACATTAATAACTCGCTGGATTTGTTACTTCAGTTGGAGGAACGTAATGGAATGTAATAGAAAAGTTTGTTTTAAAGAATTAATTGATAAAACTCCGATTAGGTCGAGCTCGTGTAACAGAGACTGCCTGATATCGTTTGATGATAGAAAAAATATATCAATATCTGAGAATAGAAAGAAATATTTGTTACACAATGATTTAAGCAATTATATTGCTGTATTTCATGTAGATGGAGCGATGGTACAGGATAAAAACACAATCAAATGTGATAATTTAGTATTAGACACCACTGGAATGAAAGCGATATTTGTCGAACTGAAGGGAACAGATTTGGCACATGCGTTGCAGCAAATAAATCAAACAATTGATATGATGAAAGAAGACATTCATAATTGCAATAAATATGCGAGAATTGTTACATCAAATAGAACTAATGTGCCAAATATAAGAGCAAATCCTGAATACATAAAGCTTTATAAAAAGGCAAATGTCAAGGTGTCGGCAAATTTGATAGAAGAGAAAATTAGCAATTTATAAATTTGAGGGCATAACATGCAAATCAACACCACACGAGATAAAACAATTGATTTCATAAAGGGCATCCTTATTTTATTTGTGATTTTAGGTCACACTACATTGGGCCTGACAGACATGTATTCATTTGATGATACAATGAATGGTATTGCAAATGTAATATACAGCTTTCATATGCCTTGCTTTATCGCAGTTTCAGGCTTTTTATACAGTGAATATGTAGGGAATGCTTCACAAGGCATTTTTAGCCGGATAGGTCATAAAGCATTTAATATCCTGCTGCCTTACGTGATGATTTCAGTTATTTACTGGATTATTAAATTTGCCCTTTCAAATTTGATAAGGGAGCCGGTTGCTGTTAGCAGCCTGATAAGCATACCGTGGAAGCCGATAGAGTTTTTATGGTATTTATACGCACTATTTCTCATATATTGTGTGGCGTATATGGCTGATTATGTGTTTGCGAGGCTTCTGCCACATTTTAATTATAAAATGGAGCTTTTATTTGTGCTGTTTTTAATAATTGCTTTCACATGCTATGGCAGCTTTCACTATGTGGGCTTTAACTACATAGCCGGCTTTCAGATATACTTTTATCTGGGATGCCTGATTAAGAAGTGGCTTGATAAACTGGATAATAGATATGCTGTGCTGAGCCTTGCCGTTATGAGTGTGCTTGTAGAGGCGTCCGGCATAGTATTACAGGATGACATGAGCAGCAATCCCCTTTTCAGTAGTCTGTTTGAGAGGCTTACCGCCTGTATAGTGACAGTATTTATATTTGCAGTAAGCTATTTTTTATCAGGGTATTGTGATTTCCCTAAATGGTTACAGACTATCGGCCGTGACAGCATGCCGTTTTATGCGATGAATGTGATATTTGTAGGTGGAATCAGGATTATATTGAACAGGGCTGGTATAACCAATATGGCGCTGCAGTGTATATGTGGATTTGCAGGAAGCACTGCTATATGCTGGATATTGTATGAGTGTATCATAAAGAAAATCAGGCTTATCGATTTTATATTCTACCCGGGTAAACAGCTTCATATCAGAAAATGACAAATAGGAATCAGGGTGTTGTTTTTTAACACTAATCCGATATACTATATAGTGTTTGTTGAAGAAAAATATCAAAATGAATAGTTTCAATAGAAAAGGAAACACCATGAAATTTATTAAAATCCCTGCATTTGCAATAGTCCTCCTATTGCTCATGCAAATAGTATCAAAGGCATTTATTGCCATTGACAGCAGCGATATCGAAAATATATATGGTTTTTATGCAGAGTCAAAGAACAGTCTTGATATGGTCATGATTGGACCAAGCGAGGTATACACGGGCTATGCACCGGCTCTGGCGTGGGAGGAGTATGGCCTTAAGTCGTGCAATTTTTCAATAGAAGCTGTGCCATGCAATATGTACAAGTCAATTGTCACGGAGATTACGAAGAGACAGAAGCCGAAGCTTCTTGTGATCAGTGCTTCTGCATTTAGTCAGGGCAATTGGAATCTGACTGATGAGGTTTATCTGAGAAAGTGGATTGACAATATGCCTATGTCACAGAACAAGCTTGACACAGTAAAGACTATTCCCCAAAATATCAATAAGAATGATGAAAAGGTGAAGGATAACATATCGGATACCCTTTATTTTCCATTGGAGAAGTATCATGGCAACTGGAAGGACCCTGAGGCGGTGTATACCTCATTTGTCACTCGTGCCTATATGAGGCTCAGTAGTGGAGGCTATCTGAAGGGCTTTTATTCAAAAACAGGCATTACCGGAGGCCGTGACAATCTGGCAAATATCGGACAGCCTACTAAAGAAGCCTATGTGCTGACTGATGAATGCAGAGCATATCTTAAGGAGCTGCTTTCGTACTGCAATAAGCTTGGCATAGAGCATGTGCTGTTGCTGCAGCCACCTCATGAGACACAGGCAGCTGACAAGTCGGGTCTTGAGCAGATTGAAAGTATAACGAAGGAGTATGGATACGATTTTCTTGATCTGAGTACTGATTATGAGAGCATTGCAGGGATAGATGATTCACATGACTTCGCTGATTTTGAGCACCTGAATGCTTATGGTGCCAAAAAGCTTACGGCATATATTGGCAATATGGCTGTGAATCAATATGGTATAAAGTCTGATACGGCAAAATCAGAGCTTTCAAGATGGAAAAAGTCTGTGAAGAGGACTAAAAAAGCTCTGAAAATGGCAAGAGAATATACTGACAGAGGAGAGGCACAGGTGGTTGGAGAGTATGAGGCAGCCAAATAAGTGAAGCTGCCGGGGAATTAAGCGTTGCAGAATGGTATTATTTAGTGACATTTGATTCGGGCTTTGATGAGCCTTATGCCTTCCCACACCATCTCGTCACGCATCAGTACAAGCAGCACCATATAGGTTATAAATCCGGTCACAATCATAATCATTGTGTGCATGAAGCTGACTGACAGCCTTGCATCCATGAGCAGCAGTACTATAAGCATACAGACTGCTGATATGAGATATTTCCACGATAGAGAAAATATTTTTGGAATGCTAAGCTCATTTCGTATGAAGTAAAGCTGTACGGCAGTTATTATTACCTCCGAGATGACAGAGGCTATGGCTGCACCGTATGAATAGAGCTGATGTATGAGAATCATATTCATGACAAAATTGGCTGCGGCTCCGATACATACTGAGCGTGTCAGCAGACTTTCACGCTTGGTAGTTACCAGATACTGTATACCGATTACATTGCTTAAGCCTATAATCGGCAACAGTGTAGCCATTATCATGATGAGATATGGCACCTTTTCATATCCCGGACCAAAAAACCATGGCGAGAAATTGCGCGCGATGCCTATCAGGCCAAAGCACAGGGCAAGACCTATAAACCAGACGAATTGAAAGCTCTTATAAAGGAGGGCTTTTACTTCGTCTTTTTTATTTTCACTGAAGGCTCTTCCTATTCTTGGAAGCATCACAGTACCGAGTGAGGTTACGAGCATGAGAACCATTTTGGATATCTTGTTGGCCTGCTCATAGTAGCCGTTTTCTGTCATGCTGCCGGTTATGTTGTTGAGCATGGTTTTGTCAAGCGCTGTGTATATGGTTGTAGCTATAGTAGGTACAAATAGTGTTAGAGTAGCCCTTAGATGAGAGAATGGCTTAAGCTCCTTAAGCTTTGGTCTGTCAACATATTGAGGCAGGTAAAACCAGATGGATATATTGGCAAAAAGCTCTAATAGACATATTCCTGCCACATATATGAGCAAGTCACTCTCTGAGCGTACGGCGATGAAGATAAAAGCAATGTTTATGATTTTAAAAATCACGTTTCGACCGACTATTTTGCCAAATTCCTCAAGTCCCTGAAACAGCCAGGAGATATCAGAAGCAACTGATATCAGGTACACGGCTTCAATCAATAGCAGGTGCTTTTTGAGCGGTGAGTGCCCAAATGCAAGTGTGAATACCATATATGCGCATAGACACACAATCACGCTGATGACGGATAGAAGCTCTATCTCCCAGAAGGTTTTTGTGCGTTTTGCTCTGTCCTCCTGCAGGTATGATATTTCCCTGTTTCCGTAGTTTACAGTGCCCAGTGCGGCAAACATGATAAAGTATGATACCAGTGAGTATGTATAGCTGTATGCACCTATTCCGTCTGCCTTAAGCACCCTCGAGAGGTACGGCGCTGTGATAAGCGGTGTGATCAGTGTGAGTATCTGGTAACTCACATTATATATGTAGTTTAGTTTTATACTCTTGTTTTTTTGTGTTTTCTTTTTCATGCAGATATCATATCACATATTGACTTATTTTGGCTATGCAGTTATTATATAAAAATCGCAAATTAACATTACTATCAACTTACACGTATAAATTACGACAGGGGCTTAAGCCTGTCACATAGGTGGAGAAATGGATAATATTATAATACGAAACAGGAAAGAGGAGTTTAAGGAGCTTGTTTTATACACGGTTTTTGGCAATATGACCTTTGTGATCAGCATAGGTGCATATGCCATTTTTAATGTATTTTTTGGTATCAATGAGCTGATTGCGAACGCTCTGGCATGGGTGTTTGCTGTTCTATTTTCATATGTTACCAACAAGAAGTGGGTGTTTAAGGCTGCAACGCCCACCAAGACGGCATTTTTAGTACAGATGTTTGCTTTTTTCAGTGGCAGATTCATTACGCTTGTTATTGAAGAGACTATTATCTTTATTTTTATCACGCTTCTGGACTATCCAAGCATGTGGGTGAAGCTGGTAGCACAGGTGGTTGTGGTTGTGCTAAACTATGTGATAAGCAAGCTGTTTGTTTTCAAAAATCGCTAAATGTGGTATATTTAATAAAATAATAAGAACTATAATAGTGTGTATATGGTATAATAAAGCGTAAATTTAAACGCAGTTTATGAGAAGTTGATTTACATAGGGATATAGAAGCTGCTTTTTGCAGTGTGGGACAGAAGGAGAAAATCCTATATGAGTAATAGACTTGACATGAAAAAAGATACAAATAATCGAAAAGACAAAACAAAATACGATGGTCCGGAGAAGCCGGACGCATACATGGGCAATGACAAGCAATGGGTTTTCAGGGCATTGGTGCTTGCTTTTATTGATATGTGCATCATTGCAATCTCATTCTTTTTCGCTTTGATGATCAGGTTTGAGTTTTCATATTCGCATATTCCGCTCTCATTTTTGGAGGGTTATCTGCACATTGTGCCATTGTTTATGGTGATTTCACTTGTGGTGTTTTATATTTTCAGGCTGTACCACAGTATATGGCGTTTTGCGAGCATCAACGAGTTTATGCATATTATTGGTGCCTTTCTGGTGCTTACAGTTGTGAGTGTTATCATTCATGAGGTGTATGAGATCAAGATGCCGTATGCCTTCTGGATTATCGGGCTGATGCTCAGCTTTGCACTGTGCACAGCGTGCCGTTTTGCGTACAGATTTATCAGGACAGGTCAGAAGATGCTGGAGCAGAGAGGCTCTGCAAACGGTGATGAGAGAGTCATGATTATCGGAGCAGGAAATGCGGGCAGGATGCTTATCAGGGAGCTTATCATGAGCTCACATCTGCACACGAAGGCTTGCTGTATCATAGATGACAACCCGGCTAAGCTGGGACGATTCATAGATGGCGTGCCTATTGTCGGCAACCGAAATGACATTCCGGAGATGGTTGAGAAGTATGATATCACGAAAATTGTGTATGCTGTACCTTCTACATCCGGTAAGGACAGGAAGGATATACTCAATATTTGTAAGGACACAGGCTGTGATGTGTCTGTGGTTCCGGGAATCTATCAGATGGTGGACGGAAGAGTGTCGGTTTCCAATCTGCGTCCGGTAAGCATTGAGGATTTGCTTGGAAGAGATCCGGTTGTTGTGGATAATGACGGTATTCATTCATTTTTACAGGGCAAGGTGGTCATGGTTACAGGTGGCGGTGGCTCAATCGGTAGTGAGCTTTGCCGTCAGATAGCCAGGGAGGATCCGAAGCTTCTTATCATTTTTGATATTTACGAGAATAATGCATACGATATACAGCAGGAGTTGAAGCGCAAATATCCTTATGTAAGGGTGGAGACGCTGATTGGCTCGGTGCGCAATACTAACAGGCTGCACTATGTATTCCAGACATATCATCCGGAGATTATTTATCATGCGGCAGCACATAAGCATGTACCGCTGATGGAGGAAAGCCCGAATGAGGCAATAAAAAACAATGTGCTTGGCACATTAAAGCTCTCAAGGATTGCAGCAGAGTACCATGTGAAGAAGTTCGTGCTTATCTCTACGGATAAGGCGGTTAATCCGACCAATATCATGGGTGCATCAAAGCGTCTGTGTGAGATGGTTATACAGATGATGAACAGGCAGACGGAGACGGATTTTGTTGCTGTGCGTTTTGGAAACGTGCTTGGCAGTAATGGTAGTGTTATCCCGCTATTTAAGAAGCAGATAGAGGATGGCGGTCCTGTTACGGTGACGGACAAGCGTATTATCAGGTATTTTATGACAATTCCGGAGGCCGTGGCGCTTGTGCTGCAGGCAGGGCTCTATGCTCACGGAGGCGAGATTTTCGTGCTCGACATGGGCGAGCCGGTCAAGATTGATGATATGGCAAGAAACCTTATCAGGCTTTCAGGACTGGAGCCGGATGTGGATATTCAGATTGTATACACAGGCCTGCGTCCGGGCGAGAAGCTATACGAGGAGATGCTGATGAGCGAGGAAGGCCTTAAGGAGACTCCGAACAAGCTGATTCATGTGGGTGAGCCTATTGAGATGGATGATGAGCTCTTTGAGAAGCAGCTTGTGATGCTCGAGAAGGCATGCACCTCAGAAGCAAAGGATATCAAGCAGATAGTGGCCTCTGTGGTAAAGACATATCATCCTGACCTGGAGGACTAAATATCTTTTGAAGCTCATAATATAGACTGTAAAAGCCGGATGTTTGGCATATTTTATGCCGGAAGCGAGGAACATAACTATGGAAAAGAGACAGATTTCATTTTCACCACCTGATATAACAGAGGCAGAGGTGTCAGCTGTTGCTGATGCACTGCGAAGCGGTTGGATTACAACAGGTCCAAGAACCAAGGAGTTTGAGAAGAGGATTGCTAAGCTATGCGGCACGGATAAGGCTGTAGCTCTTGGCTCTGCTACTGCGTGTCTTGAGTCGATACTCAGATTCTTAGGGATAGGTGCAGGTGATGAGGTCATCACAAGCGCATACACATATACTGCATCTGCAAGCCCTGCTGTGCATGTGGGTGCAGCACTTAAGTTTATAGACGTAGCACCTGATTCATTTGAGATGGATTACGATGCCCTGGAAGCTGCTATTACAGAAAAGACAAAGGTTATCGTGCCGGTTGATATTGCAGGTGTGCCTTGTGACTATGACAGGATTTTTGATATTGTGGAGAGAAAGAAGGCTCTTTTCCATCCGTCAAATGATGTGCAGAGGGCAATCGGACGTGTGATTGTGGCGGCTGACTCAGCTCATGCTTTTGGTGCTTCTTACATGAGAGCAGGTGAGCGGATTATGTGTGGCAATGTAGCTGATTTTACAAGCTTTTCATTCCATGCGGTCAAGAATCTGACCACCGCAGAGGGAGGAGCGCTCACCTGGAGAACTATAGAGGGCTTTGATGACGAGTATATCTACAAGCAGTTTATGTTGCTTTCACTCCACGGACAGACAAAGGATGCACTCCACAAGAATGGTCTGGGCAACTGGGAGTATGATATTGTGGCTCCTTCGTATAAGTGCAATATGACTGATATCCAGGCTGCTATTGGTCTGGTACAGCTTGACAGATATGAGGGGCTTCTCAAGAGGCGCCGTGATATTATAGAGCGCTATGACGAGGCATTTAAGCCGCTTGGTCTCTTGACTGTGCCTCATTTTACAGACAGGCATACATCGAGCGGACATCTGTATCTGCTTCGCATACCGGGCATCGGCGTGGACAGGCGCAATGCGCTTATAGTGCAGATGGCGGAGCGAGGTATCGCCACAAATGTGCATTACAAGCCGCTTCCGATGATGACAGCATATAAGAATATGGGCTTTGACATAGCTGATTTTCCAAACGCTTATCATCAGTATGAGAATGAGATTACACTTCCTCTCAACACAAAGCTTAGTGATGAGGATGTGGAGTATATAATTAATAATTTATTGGAGATTTTACATGAGTAGATGGAGAATATGGGGAGAGATTCCTACATTCATGAAAAATGATTTTACACTTAAATATTACAGGCATCTGAGCAGAAAGAGGACAAGCATGGTATTCAAACGCATTTTTGATGTGATTATGTCCGCTATTCTTCTTGTGCTGCTTTCGCCTGTTATACTGGTCCTTGCTGTCTGGATAAAGGTGGATAGCAGAGGACCTGTTTTTTTCAGACAGGAGCGTATCACGCAGTATGGCAGGAAGTTTCGCATATTCAAGTTCAGAACTATGGTGAATGATGCTGACAAAAAGGGTTCACTCGTGACTGTCGGTGGGGATTCAAGAATCACAAGAGTCGGTGCTGTCATCAGAAAGTACAGGCTTGATGAGATTCCGCAGCTTATAAATGTGCTATGTGGTGATATGAGCTTTGTTGGCACAAGACCTGAGGTGGAGAAGTATGTCATGGCATATACACCAGCGATGATGGCAACGCTTCTGATGCCTGCCGGAATCACAAGTGAGGCAAGCATCAGGTATAAGGATGAGGACAGGCTTCTTGAGGCTTCTGATGATGTGGATTACACATATATCCACAAGGTGCTGCCGGGCAAGATGAGGTACAATCTTAAGTATCTTAAGAGATTTTCACTGATAAATGATATCAGACTGTGCATAGAGACTGTGCTTGCGGTAATACATTAGTCTGCTTGTCGGGGAGGATGATACTTATGAATAAAGTCAAATTTTCAGTATTACTGTCAATTTATTACAAGGAAAAGCCTGAGTATTTCAGGGAGTGTATGGAAAGCATATATTCACAGACTGTTTTACCGGATGAGATAGTGCTGGTGGAGGATGGCCGGCTGACAGAGGAGCTTTATGAGGCAATCAGTGATTATGAATGCAGGCCTTCGGAAATAAATTTTGTTACGGTAAAGCTTGAAAAAAACAGCGGGCTCGGTTTGGCACTTGCTGAAGGCATAAAGCATTGCTCTAATGAGCTTGTGGCCAGAATGGATACAGATGATATATGTGTGCCTGACCGGTTTGAGATACAGCTGAATGCTTTTTCGGAAAATCCGGGGCTTGATATCATAGGCGGCTACATCAGCGAGTTTTCCGATGATATGCATAATATTATATCAGAAAGGACAGTGCCTCTCGGAAATTATGTGATAAAGCAGTATCAGAGAAAGCGCGATGCGTTCAATCACATGACTGTGATGTACAAAAGGTCTGCGGTGCTTGCTGCAGGCAATTATCAGGACTGTCTGCTTATGGAGGATTCTCTTCTTTGGGCGAATATGATCAGAAATCACTGTCGTATGGCAAATATAGGTGAGACTCTTGTGTATGCCAGAACCGGTGATGATATGCTGAAGAGGCGTGGCGGCTTTGATTATTTCCTTAAATACAAGGCAGGAAGAAAGCGTATTTTAAAGACAGGAACCATAAGTGCGGCCGATTATTTTGTTACAGTTGCGGCACAGTTTGTTGTCTGTATGATGCCACTTTGGATGAGAAGCCTGGTGTTTAAAAAAATATTAAGGAACTAAAACTTTTCAAATGCACGTTAATGTGGTAAAATCGGTATGGTTAACATTAATAGGCTTATTACTAGCTGACACAGGAGGTTAATATAAATGGATTTTAGAGCGGAGTACGAGAAATGGTGTACAGATCCATATTTTGATGAGGCTACAAAGGCAGAGCTTAAGGCTATCGCAGGTGATGATAAGGAGATAGAGGACAGATTCTATCGCACACTTGAGTTTGGTACAGCAGGTCTTCGTGGTGTAATAGGAGCCGGCACCAACAGGATGAATATATACACAGTCCGTCAGGCTACACAGGGACTGGCGAATTACATACTTTCACAGGGAGAGGACGCAGTAAAGAGAGGTGTTGCAATCGCACATGATTCACGTAATATGCATGATGAGTTCACAGATGCCACAGCACTCTGTCTTGCAGCTAACGGAATCAAGACATATGTATTCCCACAGCTCGCACCTGTTCCTGAGCTGTCATACGCAGTAAGGACACTCGGTACAATAGCCGGTGTTGTTATCACAGCAAGCCACAATCCTCGTGAGTACAACGGATACAAAGTATACTGGGAGGATGGTGCACAGGTTACTCCACCTCATGATACAAGCATCATGGCTGAGGTGGCAAAGGTTACATCATTTGACCAGGTAAAGACTATGGACAAAGCTGCTGCTATTGAGGCTGGTCTTTACAATGTCATCTCTGATGAGGTTGAGGAGGGATATTTCGGAGAGCTCCGCAAGCTTTCTATCCATCCAGAGATTATCAAGGCTATGGCAAAGGATATCAAGATCGTTTACACACCACTCCACGGCACAGGTCTTCGCCCTGTACAGAGAGTACTTAAGGATATGGGCTTTGAGAATGTATACATTGAGCCAAGCCAGGCAGTGCCTGATGGCAATTTCCCTACATGTCCTTATCCAAATCCTGAGAATCCTGATGCATGGAAGCTTGCACTTGAGCTTGCAAAGGAAAAGGATGCTGATATCGTTTTAGCAACTGACCCTGATGCCGACAGACTCGGTGTATACTGCAAGGATACAAAGACAGGTGAGTATGTGACATTTACAGGAAATATGTCAGCTATGCTTATCGGTGAGTATATTTTAAGCCAGAAGAGTGCCAATGGTACTCTGCCTGAGAATCCTGCATTTGTTGAGTCAATTGTTTCTACAGATATGGGTAAGGCAATTGCGGCAGCATATGGCGTAAAGCATATCGAGGTTTTAACAGGTTTTAAGTATATCGGAGAGCAGATGCTCAAATTTGAAAAGACCGGCTGCAACAACTATGTATTCGGTATGGAGGAGAGCTACGGATGTCTGCCGGGCACATATGCAAGGGATAAGGATGCTCCTGCAGCAGTTTGTATGCTGTGTGAGGTAGCTGCCTTCTACAAGTCACAGGGCAAGACACTCTGGGATGGCATGATTGACATGTACGAGAAGTACGGCTACTACAGAGAGGGCATTTCCACAATGACCTTAAAGGGCATTGATGGTGCTGCACAGATAAATGAGATTATGACAAAGGCACGTGCCGTTGAGCCAAAGAAGTTTGGTGATTATCAGGTGCTTGCTATTCGTGATTACAAGAATGACACAAGAAAAGATATGACAACAGGAAAGGTTGAGCCGACAGGTCTTCCTTCTTCTAATGTACTTTACTACGAACTTAACGATAACGCTTGGTGCTGTGTACGCCCTTCTGGTACAGAGCCTAAGATTAAATTCTATTTCGGAGTTAAAGGAGTGTCTCTTGAAGATTCACAGGCTAAGCTTGATGCTTTGTCAGCTGAGGTTCTCGGACAGTTTGAATAAAGACTATGATGAAAATATACATTTGTCCGGATTGTGGCTGGATACGGATGGTTTCAAGAAGGAAAGAAGTTGAATGCTTCAAGTGTGGCAGGCCGCAGATGCGTCTGACGAATCTGGAGTTTGGAAAGTATACCAATATGTCAGAGAAGGAGCGTCAGGACTACGCAGACGCGTGGCTTTACATTCATAGGAAAAAGGAAAAATAACATGGCAAAGAAGAGAAGAAGAAAAAAGAGAAGAAATGGACGTAAGAAGATTATACTTTTTGTATTTGAAATCCTGCTGCTGTTAATTGTTCTGTTAGTGGTTTGGGCTTATAATAAGACACTCGGACAGGTTAAATATGAGGATGCGCTGACAAATAGTGAGGCCGGAATCAATGAGGATATTGATGATGATGCTCTTGCCAATATGCATGGATATCTCAATGTAGCGTTGTTTGGTCTGGACAACAGAAGTAATGGTTCATACGATGAGGGGCATTCCGATTGTATCATGATCGCTAGTCTGAATTATGATACTAAGGAGGTTCAGATTGTTTCTGTCTACAGAGATACGTATCTGCCTATAGGCAATGGAAAGTTTGCAAAGGCAAATGCAGCATATGCTAATGGTGGGGCAAAGAGAGCAGTAGCTATGCTTAATTCAAATTTGGATTTGAATATTACGAAGTATGTTTGTGTTGACTGGAAGGCTCTCGTAGATGCTATAGATGATATCGGAGGTCTTGATCTTGAGATTACTAAGGCGGAGATGAAGGAAATCAATTATCTGATTCCTGAGGTTGATTATACTACAGGATATAATACTCCTTATCTTGAGGGGGATGGTATGCAGCATCTTGATGGAACTCAGGCTACATGCTATGCACGTATCAGAAGCACCTCCGGTGATGATTTCTTAAGGGCATCCCGTCAGAGAATTGTGCTTCAGGCTATGCTTGACAAGGCTAAACAGTCAGATTTAGGCTCGCTCACAGAGATGTGTAAGGATATCATGAGTCAGATAAGTACAAACTTTACAGCTGCCGAGATATTACAGTATGCTTCTTATGTTACAAAGTTTCAGATGAAGGAGACAACAGGCTTCCCATTTGAGCTGACTACAATGAATCTGTCAACTACTGGCGATACCGTAATTCCTATAGACCTGGCACAGAATGTTTCTGAGCTTCATCAGTTCCTGTTTAATGAGACTGATTACCAGCCGACAGATACCGTTCAGACAGTAAGTGATAAGATTGCTAAAAAGACAGGTGTTACATCTAAGACATCAGCATTTGATCTCACGCAGTACAATGATACTGTTGGCTCTGATGGAACCGAAGGGGCAAAGAAAAAAAATAAGGACAAGCAGGATGCCCTGAAAAAGAGCCAGTCAGAATCTGAAAATGGTTCAGAAAAAAAATCATCATCAGATGATTCGGATGATTAAATAATTAAATAATTAAAGTTAGCTATTAGGGAGATTATTTATTATGAAACCGGAAATCAAAGAAAAAATCACGGCAACAAACCAGAAATACTTAAAGAAATTCTTAACAGAGGAAGCTCCGGCTAAGCTTGAGAGCCAGCTTGAGCACATGGACTGGTCATACCTTGATATGATTCACAACAAGGAGCAGCAGAGAGGTACATTCTCACCGCTTGCTGCTATGGAGCTTTCAGAGATAGAGGTAAATAAGGACAAATACCTTGCAACAGGTCTTGATGCTGTAAAGAATGGCAAGGTCGGTGCAATTCTTCTTGCCGGTGGACAGGGTACACGTCTTGGCTTTGACAAGGCTAAGGGCATGTTCAATATCGGAAAGACAAAGGAACTCTACATCTTTGAGCAGCTTGTCGCAAACCTCATGAAGGTTACAAATCAGACCGGTACATGGGTGCCTCTGTATGTTATGACAAGTGAGATAAATGATAGCATGACAAGAGCGTTCTTTGAGGAGCACGACTATTTTGGATACAACAAGGACTATGTGAAGTTTTTCGTGCAGGAGATGGTTCCGGCAGTTGATTTTGATGGAAATCTGCTCATGAAATCTGAGGATTCACTTGCTATGTCACCAAACGGAAACGGTGGATGGTTCAAGTCACTCATCAATGCCGGTCTTGACAAGGATTTGAAGGACAAGGGTGTTGAGTGGCTCAATGTATTTGCTGTGGACAATGTGCTTCAGCAGATTACGGATCCTGTATTTGTCGGCGCTACAATAGAGTCCGGCTGTGTCAGCGGCTCTAAGGTGGTCAGAAAGTGCGATCCATATGAGAGAGTCGGCGCTATGTGTCTTGAGAATGGCAAGCCTTCGATTGTCGAGTATTACGAGCTTACTCCTGAGATGGCAGAGGCAAAGAACGAGAATGGTTCATTACAGTATGGCTTTGGTGTTATCTTAAACTATTTATTCCGCGTGGACAAGCTCATGGCTATCGCAGAGAAGAGCCTTCCACTTCATGTGGTAGAGAAGAAGGTACCTTATATTGATGAGAATGGTACAGAGCACAAGCCTGAGACTCCGAATGCATACAAGTTTGAGACACTCATCCTCGATATGGTATACATGATGGACAATAGCCTGCCATTTGAGGTAGACAGAGAGAAGGAGTTTGCACCTGTAAAGAACGCGACAGGTACAGATTCGGTTGAAACAGCGAGAGCTCTTCTTGAGAAGAACGGAATTGAAATTTAATATATGATTTATGGTAACTGTTCATTGGCAGGGATGTATTTATATTCTGCAATTTCTATTTATCGCAGACTTAGAGGTGCATCCGCCGATGAGCAGTTATTTTTATTCGGAGAATAGCACAGGGATTACAATTTATGAAAAAATAAATAATCCCGTCACAAATTAAACACAGATTGACAGTATACTTCTAATTGTAAACGAAAGGAGAAATTATTATGGATAACAATTATGGAAATATGAATGATACAAATAATACTAACAGTACAAATAACAATACAAACAATGTAAATTTCACAATGTCGGGTAATCCTTACAATCCGGATGAGTCACAGAGGGCTGCACAGACTAATAATACATCAGCTGAAAGCTATTCACAGAGCTACAATCCATATTCGCAGGCTTCTGCAGCAGGACAGCCAAATGCAAATCAGTCATATGCAAACCAGCCTTATTCTAATCAGGCATATAATTCAGGCACAAATAATAATGCATATGGTGGCACATCAGCAGGTTCGACAGACAATTCATATAGCCGGACGAATATGAATGGTCAGGCATACCAGCAGACTGCAAAGCCTAAGAAACAGAGAGCACCTAGAAAGCCTGGTGCATTTGGACCATTTGCAGCAAAGACAGTAGCGGCAGCTCTTATCTTCGGACTCGTCGGAGGCGGTGTTTTCACAGGAGTAAGCTATATTGGCACGAGAGCTATTTCAAATTCTTCTACTGCAAGTGCAAAGCTTACAACTACAACATCCGGAGGAACTAAGCAGACATCCTCAGGGGATGCAAAGGATCTGACAGATGTATCATCTGTTGTCGATGAGGTTATGCCTAGCATCGTTGCTATCACAAATACAGGAACAGTCACCTACAACAGCTTTTTCGGAAAGCAGTCACAGCAGTCTCAGAGCTGTGGCTCAGGAATTATTGTGAGTGAGGATGATGATTATCTTTATATTGCTACAAACAATCATGTTGTGGCAGATTCAGAGGAACTCACAGTACAGTTTGATGATGATTCTGTGGTAAAGGCAGAAATCAGAGGAACAGATCCGGATGACGATCTTGCAGTTGTACGTGTAAAGAAAGCAGACCTTGGAAAAGATACTTACTCAAATATCAAGATTGCTACAATCGGAGATTCTGATAGTGTAGCTGTTGGAAGTCCTGCAATTGCTATCGGTAATGCACTTGGATACGGACAGTCTGTCACAACAGGTATAGTAAGTGCACTTAACAGAACTGTTACTACACAGGATTCACAGACAGGTGAGACTGTTACCAACAACAAGCTTATCCAGACAGATGCAGCAATAAACCCTGGAAACAGTGGTGGAGCACTCTTAAATGAAAATGGCGAGGTTATCGGTATAAACTCTGTAAAATATTCTTCAACTGAGGTTGAGGGTATTGGATATGCAATTCCTATGTCAGTTGCAAAGCCTATTATTGAGAGCCTTATTCAGGATGGAAAATATACTAATGAGAATCAGGCATACCTTGGTATCAAGGGTGGCGATGTTTCATCTGAGATGGTAGCTTACGGCTTCCCACAAGGTGTGTATGTTTCATCTGTTTCAGCTGGTTCAGGTGCCGCAAATGCCGGCTTACAGGAGGGAGATATCATCACTGCTGTTGACAGCACAAAGATTTCTTCTATGACAGAGCTGCAGTCAGCGTTAAAGAGCTACAAGGCCGGAGATAAGGTTACTCTTACTGTTGCCCGTCAGAGTGGCAGACAGTACGAAGAGAGCAAGGTTGAAGTAACCTTAAGCTCTGCAAAGGATATCCAGCAGTAATTCCGGCGCGTTTTCTCCTCACCCCTGCGTCCATGCAGGGGTGTTTCTGCGTTTCATGGACATAATTTCTACAGTATCTAAGCCACTTCGCTATTCGCTCCTGCAAGAGTACGTGTGCACCACCGGTACCCGGGGCTTACGTCCCTTACGCTGTGGCGGAAATGTTGTTCAAATCAGTTCAAAGTACTAGACAAATTCCCTAAAATATTAGATAATGTATATAAATAATTTTACTTTTGCACCGCATAGGAATTCTTCAAAATTGATGGTTTATATGTAGATTTATCATAGTATACACATCGGTTTGTGATTATGAGATATAATACACATTGAGCGGATGCAGCATAGGAGGTCGGCATGAAGAAGAAAAAAATAGTTATTGCACTCGGACATGATGCTCTTGGAACAACTCTTCCGGAGCAGCACGAGGCTACAAAGCATACAGCAAAGGCAGTTGCAGATTTTATCAGGGACGATTATGAGGTTGTTATCACACACAGCAACGGACCGCAGGTGGGCATGATTCACACCGCTATGTCTGAGTTTTGCAGGATTTATCCTGAGTATACAGCTACACCTACAGCTGTCTGCTCTGCAATGAGTCAGGGATATATAGGATATGATTTACAGAATGCTATCCGTACAGAGCTTCTTGGCAGAGGAATTTACAAGACCGTTTCTACAATACTTACACAGGTGGTTGTTGACCCATATGATGAGGCTTTTTATCATCCGACAAAGATCATTGGCCGTGTTATGACAGAGGCTGAGGCTGAGGAAGAGGAGAAGAAGGGCAACCATGTGACACAGGTTGAGGGAGGCTACAGAAGAGTTGTGGCAGCTCCAAAGCCTGTTGATATAGTGGAAAAGGATGCTATTAAGGCTCTTGTTGATGCGGATCAGGTTGTTATCGCATGCGGTGGCGGCGGAATTCCTGTTTTAGCACAGGACAATAAGCTTCAGGGCGCAAGCGCTGTTATCGAGAAGGATCTTGCAGCCGGAAAGCTTGCAGATACTCTTGATGCTGACAGACTTGTTATACTTACAAGCGTTGACAAGGTCTGCCTGAACTATGGCAAGGAGGATGAGAAGCCGCTTGATACCATGACTGTCGATGAGGCAAAGAAGTACCTTGCAGCAGGCGAGTTTGATGAAGGTACCATGGCTCCAAAGATTGAGGCGGCTATCGACTTTATCGGTGACTCTGCCATCCGTTCAGTGCTTATCACAAAGCTCAACAAAGAGGGCAAGACAGTTTCAGGTGGTATGGGCACTTTAATTACAAAGTAGAGCTTAATTGTTATAATTCACACATATCCCACACGTCTATATGCATTTTGCAGAGCAGATGTGTGGGTAGTTTTATAAAAAACATCGTGCGGTTTTGCGAATGTGCGTGGGGGTTCTGAATAGTTAAAAAATATGCTT